>JAEIGA010000444.1_pt1 | contig 60213 bp, 88 predicted proteins | sample 9270691 | NCBI WGS metagenome assembly JAEIGA01 (sample SAMN17057246, study PRJNA624740) | gut metagenome | biome: biome; isolation source: fecal sample | host: Bos grunniens | place: China: Xizang | collected 2019 | reverse complement strand
GGCGAATACTCCTTTCGCGTTATATACTCTGACAGGTTCCGCACAATGTCAGCAAGTTCGGTTGCGTTGTCCATCCATTTCCCAGCCCGCGCAAGAGTCTAAAACTCATACAAAACATATTCATACGAATGTAAATCACAACCATAGGAGGTGTAAAGTATGCCTGAAGTCAAACAGACTAAGGCGAAACTCTCTTCAACTCCGCCTCCTGCCTTAACTGATGAAGGAAGAGAGAAACGGTTGATCTCAATGGCTTATGACTTAGTCGAACAAAGATTAAAGGATGGAACCGCATCAGCCTCTGAGACAACTGCAATACTCAAACTCGGAACACAGAGAGAAAAACTTGAACGAGAGAAGTTGCAGGCGGAGGTAAACTTCACTAAGTCCAAGTCTGAAGCATTAGCTCAAGCTCAAAAGATTGAAGAACTAATGACTGAAGCAATCTCTGCGTTCAAACGATATTCTGGTGAGAACTATGAAGAAGAGTTATAGTGAATTACTTTCCTTTAATAACTTTTTCGACCGTTATCGATATTTGAGATGCCATTCAGAGATTGGTGTTCCAACATTTGGAGGAAGTCGTCATCTGAATCAAGAGCTTTACTTATGTGACGAATGGAAAGAGTTTCGTAACGATATTATTATACGAGACAAAGGTTACGAGTTAGCATTTGACTCAGACGATAACTTCCGAATCAACGGTGTAATAATAGTTCATCACCTTAATCCATTAACGAAGGAGCAGGTCCTAAACAGAGACCCAATAATCTTCGACCCTGAGAATGTTGTGTGTTGTTCATTACGAATGCATAATGCCATTCACTTCGGTGATGAGAGTCTCCTCGAACAATGGAAATGGACTCCACGAACACCAAACGATACTATACCTTGGAGGTGAACTAGGTGTCTGACTATTTATCACACTACGGCGTTAAAGGAATGAAATGGGGTATTAGACGGTATCAGAATTATGACGGAACAAGAATAAATAATAATTCAGATATTGTTCTTTCTAAAGACACGAAACTTTACCGGTATTCTAATAAGAAAGAAACAGGGCCGTTGAAAGGAACATATGTAAGTCAAACTCCAAGTGATGTGAAAGAATATTATATAGACGCCAAAAACACAAGACTTGGTTTTAAAGATTATGACAAAATTCTTATGACTGAAATCTCTTTACTCGAGGATGCAACGGTTCGCCGAGGCAAAGATGCAGTTAAGGATGTTGTTGACAGAATCGGCAAAACAAAAGTTACTGAAGCTTACGATTACCTGAATAAAATCGGGTATCTTGATGATTCAAAAAGTTCATACGAACGTGGGCGCATATGGGATGCTTCAGACGATGCTAAGAACGCACGTAATACCCTTGGCGGAGCAATCAATCGTTATGTTTATAAAGAGAAAACATCAAAAGATACTCGTGAAAAACTTTTGAATGATTACGCCAGTATGAAATACGATGCTATAGTTGACCCTGAAGATTTCGTTTGGAATTATGAACGACCGATGATAATTATTAACGAAAACAAGTTCAAACGAACAAAACAAGGCGTTGTATACGACAAGTCAGCAAAAGAGCACGACCGAATAGGCGATGAATTGGAAAAGCAAGGGAAAAAGTGGGAAGATATTGAATGGACAAAAGAAGACCAGGAATCCCTTACAAACTTTGTTAATCCAAAATCTAAAAAGTTTAAAAAGAAACACGTTTATTAAGAAAGAATCCCAATTATAAAGGAAAGTAAGGTGAACCTCATATGAACCCATACGTTAAATGTAAAGTTGTAAACTGTCATGAACTCTCTGTAGTGAAAGACATATTCTGTCCAGAGAAAGATGAGTCCAACATTGTTGAAAGACACAAAGTCGGTGATATTCTCAACGTAGACACATCACGAGTGTATTGGGATTCATATGACAGACAATATTACAAGGTCGACATAGGACGAAACTTTGATACATTTGTAGCAACTGGAGGTGTTAGAGTTGTATAGCCCTTTTCTAGCACACTATGGAATCAAAGGAATGAAGTGGGGTGTAAGGCGTTATCGGAATAAAGACGGCTCGTTGACCTCAGCTGGGCGGGCTAGGTATGGAAATCACAAAGTTTTCATAAGCGGTTCATCAAAAACCCAATTCGAGAACAATCCTTATTATAGAAAAGAACTACCAAAAGAAATTTCTTCAGAGATTGATTCTATAATAAAAAATAGAAGCCGTGTTCTTGTTGGCGAAGCTCCAGGTATTGATAGACAAGTACAAAACTATTTGAAAGAAAAGAATTACAAAAAAGTTACAGTCTATGCAACCGGTGATGACCCTCGATATTTGGCTGACCAGAAATGGAAAGTCAAAAAGATTGATGGGAAAGGTCTTGAACCCGGAACGCCCGAATTCAATCTTCAGAAAGACATTGCTATGACCAATGATGCCGATTCAGGTCTTGCTGTCATTCTTGAAAACGGCGGAGCAGGAGCGACCCGTAATAACGTAAGACGACTGATTGACCAAAACAAAGATGTTAAGATGTTCAAACTTAATTCTGATAAACCAGATGAATGGGTTGAGGACTTAATAAAAGAACTTCTTGAATAAAAAGAAGAAGCCCTGAATTAATCAGGGACATCCTCTGTTTTAAACTTATAAACTATCGTCGGCCCTTTGAAAACGTATCTATACATAGTTATTTCATTTGGCTTTGTTTTTATTTCGAAATTGTCGAAACCTATTCTAATAAGATTTCCAATTCTTCTGCTGATTCCAAGTTCGGCATTTCTTTGGTTCTTATAGATTATTGTTTCTGTTGTCCGAATGTTTCCTTTCATATCCATAACTTTGAATAAAACTTTTTTCATAAATAATACCTCCAAAAATTTATTTAGGATTTCTCCTATATAAGCGATGTAATTTTCAAACAAAAAGGTAGGTGACTCCTATGGCTGATACACCAACTGTCTTCGAGTCGATACTCAAGACTATACGTCAGCATGTTGTGGGATACGAAGAGTCTTGTACAGCCTTCGACCCGCAGTTAATAGACCACACAAATGCTGCTTTATGGCGGCTTAATCAACTCAATGTCGGTACTCAGGGATTCACCGTTACCGATGAAACTCAAACTTGGGGAGATTTCATGGGTTCTGACCAGAAGAACATTGCCATGGTGAAACAGTATGTTCAGGACTCCGTGAAGTATTACTTTGACCCTCCGTCCAATTCCTACCACACGAACGCTATAAAGGACAGGATGGAGAAGACCGAGTGCCTCCTCAACTATGAGTGTGACCCTTACTATGAGTAGATTCGTCTACTACAACGCAAACCCGGTTCATAACTTAGTTATAGACTGTACGGTGCGTGCTATTTCCTTTTTCACAGGTAAATCATGGGAAGATGTCTATGATGATATTTGTGCTGAGGGAAAGAGACAACATAATATGCCATCTTCTAACGCAGTCTGGTCCGAGTATCTTTGGAAACTTGGATACACCAGAGTTCCTTTGCCTAATACTTGTCCTCTCTGCTACACTGTGAAAGACTTCTGTATAGAGCATCCACGCGGTAAATACCTCCTAGCGTTATATGAACATGTGGTGGCAGTAGAGGACGGGTATTACTACGATACTTGGGATTCTGGCAACATGACTGTATTATATTATTGGAGAAAGGAGTAAGAAATGAATAACATGCCGTTTAACACTGGTGGCTATGGCAATCAAAACTATGGTCAGCAACCGCAAAATTACGGCGGGGGTTTTGCACAACAGTACAATCCTCCTCCGCCTACCATAACGTTCGCTCTTATTGATGGAAGACAAGCTGTTGACAATTTTCTTGTAAGTACAAACGTAACGGCTTTTCTCTGTGACTTCACGAATATGAGGATGTATGTTAAGGAAAGAGATGCTAATAATATTCTTAAACCAACTCGAACGTTCAGTATTTCTGAACTGATAGACCAACCTCAAACACAGCAACCCCCTCAACCAAACCAAACAGACGAAAAGTTCGTTGCCATGCAGAATGAGATGAATGAACTGAAACAGATGTTCCAGACATTTATGACTTCTCAGAATCAATCGCAAAATAACAACAACCAAAACTATAACAAGAATAAAGGAGGAAATAAATAATGTCTATTCTCTCAGCTGTACAGCTCGTGTCAGAAAAAATGGGTGTTACGGTCAAAGCTAACAACCTCACTGACCAGCTCAATGCCATGAATGATGCTATTGGCGCTGAACATGGTATCAATGCGGAAGACGCTATCACAAGTTACGCTCGTTCAATGGCTCAGGTTACTCCGCTTGCGGCAGGTGCGTCAGTATCTGTCAAAGAGCAGTCCGCAACTATTTACGGCCATACGGTTTCAACGCTCCAGTCGCCAGATACTGCTATCTCTGGTAACAGTATTTCCGGTAAGCTCTATCAGTGTAAGGAAGGAGCTCTTCCTGATTACTGGGGACCCGGTTACTGGCTCTGCCTCGACTTCAGCTCATTCCCGGCAGGAACATCCGCTTGTCTTGTTGGTCTCAAGCCATCTTATGGTTCTGGTTACGGTGACGTATATGAAGATTCTGACCATGACGGTGCTTTCAAGATTGAGGACCCCAAGAACCAGAAGATTAAGGTCAGAACTATTGTCGGTAATCAGTCAATAACAAAGACATTCGACCTTACTGGAATCGAGTTCGTTCCGGCAGAGGAGGGTTAATTTTATGAACGGTTTCCCGAATCAAAATGGACAGCCACAGCAACAGATGCCTCAGTTTGACCAGAACACGATGAACCAGCTTCAGCAGGTGTCTAATGCTCTCGCTCAACAGCTTCAGCAGATGAACATGACCCCACAGCAGTATCTCGAACAGGCTATGACTAACGGAACCATTTCGCAAGACAGATACGAATGGGCTCGTCAGATGGCGAATCAGGTTATGGGAACCAAGTATTAAACAAATCGATTACTGAAATTCATTTTGCGCGTTTAGAGTTTTAGCAATACACTATACTAACAAAAGGAGATTATATTATGGGATTCAGTGATGGAACAAATACTACATTCTCAGTACCGATGGTTCCCATGTATGGAAACTATGGCGGAAACGGCGGAGGCGGTGATTTCGGCTTCGGTGGTAACGGTATGGGCGCTTGGTGGCTTCTGGTTCTACTCTTCGCTATGGGCGGATGGAATAATAACAGAGGCGGTAACAGCGATTCAAGTATTCTCCCATACCTTCTTATGAACAACAATAACAATGGCGGCGGAAACGACTGCTCATGCGGAAGTCAGATTCAGCGTGGCTTCGATCAGCAGTCTATAATCTCTGGTATCAATGGTGTTCAGGGAGCTGTTATTAACGGTAATGCGGCTAACCAGCAGGCACTTTGCTCTGGTTTCGCTGGTGTAAACGCTAACATGAATGCTGGATTCGCAGGTGTTGAACAGGGCGCAACTGCTAGACAGATGGCTAACATGCAGCAGATGTTCGGTCTTAGTCAGCAGTTCAGCCAGTGTTGTTGCGACCAGAAGCTTGCCGCCGCTGAAAATCGTGCGCTTGTTCTTTCTGAGAACTGTGAGGACAGAAATGTTCTCAATAACGGTGTCCGCGACATCCTCATCAATGGTAATAACAATACTCAGAGAATTGTTGATACTGTTGGCGCTGGATTCGATAGGATTGACCAGAAACTCTGTCAGCTCGAACTTGATGGTTACAAGAGAGACCTCGATAGAGCTAATGCAAGAATCATTGCTCTTGAGAATGCAGCAGCTCGTGCTAATGACCGTGCTGTTATTCTTGCTGATAATGCCGCTCAGACAGCAGCACTTGAGAACTACCTCAACCCTCCGGCAAGACCTGCTTATATCGTTGCTAATCCGAATTGTTGTCCTCAGACAAATCCTTGTGGATGCGGCAATGGTTATGGTTATGGTTGCGCTTGAGTAAACGAAGGGGGAATTCAAAATGGCTGAGTTTATAAGTATACCAGAGCAGACCGTTGCGTATGGTCAGTCAGTTCAGCTTAATGCTAGACGCCCTTGCAATAAGGGATATGTGCTTCATAGGGAAGGTGCTGGTATTGTAACTCTTAGGGGTATTGTTAATAACCCTTGTGCTTCTTCGGCTCGTTACTCGGTAACATTCAATGGTAATATCGCAATACCTACTGGAGGAACTGTCGGCGAGATTTCAGTGGCGATTGCTATTCAGGGCGAGCCTGATGGTGCTTCACTCGCTGCAATCACCCCTGCCGCAGTAGACCAGTACGGTAATGTAACATCTACGACTCAGGTTGACGTTCCGAAGGGCTGCTGTTACACAATTTCTGTTGAAAACACATCAGAGACGGCAGAACCGATACTTGTTCGTAACGCAAACCTCGTTGTGAACAGAATAGGCTGAAAGGAGTGATATTTAAATGAATGACGTACTTCATAAAACCAAAGAACTTCTCGAACGCAAGCTCGGAGAGACTGTAATGAGCGGAAACATTCCTCCTCAGGAACTCGACTGCGTGTATAAGGCTGTTAAGACGCTTGGTCAGATAGCTACAATCGACGCGATGGAACGAGCTCAGTGGGAAAACGAGGAATCAAGACGCATGTCTAGAGCAATGTCGCAGGGCATGCCTTACGACGCGACATTCGCAGACCCCTACTATATGAACGAATCTATGGCTCGAAATCGTGATGCTATGGGACGGTTCACTAGCAGAGAAAGCGGTCAGGGTGGAAACTCGTACAACCAGGGTTATTCTGGTCATAGTGTAAATGACGTTATGATTCAGTCCCTTGAAAGAGCCATCACTCCAGATATGTCCGAAATGGAGCGTCAGCGTATCATGGAACAGATTCGAATGATTCGTGAGCGTAAAGACTAATAAGAACTTTGGCGGATTGAGTTTATTCTTGGTCCGCCTCTTTTCTTTCGGAAAGGAGGATATTTGTGGAAACCAATGATATAGTTACTCTAATACACAATGCTAATTTTAGAGACGGAAATTGGGCCATTATAATGCCATCGGTTCTTATGGTTGTTGATTTTTTAACTGGTTTATTCAACGCGTGGGCAACAGGACATCTCAAATCATTTAAGATGCGAGAAGGATTAAACCATAAAGTAGGAGAACTTGCCATACTTTTCATGGGCGAACTGTTTACGTATGGACTACAATTGCCAAGTATTTTCATAAATTGTGTATCTTTATACATTATATTTATGGAAGTAGTTTCTATTTTCGAAAACCTCGATAAAATGGGAGTTCCGATTCCTAAGTTTGTAAAGAAAGCCTTACGAAACGCGTCGTATAAACTTGAAAATGAAGATAATCCATTAAAAGATTCTGACAAATCCACTGAAAGAAAGGAGGATGCTGAGTGAATCGAGACGATATTTTAGCAGAGCAGGAACACCTTGAACACTACGGCATCAAAGGAATGAAGTGGGGTGTCAGAAGATTCGAGTCAAAAGATGGGCATCTGACAGAAGCTGGTAAAAAACGTTATGAAAAAGGTCCTTCTGGATTATACGAAAAAATTCGTACAGGAACAGCGAAACCAGCAAAATCTATTGCTAAAAAAATTAAGTTAACAAAAGAAGAAGCTAGAAGTAGATATTCAAAGATGCTTAATGAAAAAGCTGTTGAGAAGGAAGTTAAAAAAGAATTAAAACAAACTTCCAAATCTATCTCTAGATTGAAAAAGGCTGTTAATATAGGAACAGCTATTGCTGGTAGTGGAGCTGTAATTGCTAGCGGTGCTCTTACTGCGAAACTAACAACGGCGTTTCCAGGAATGGCTGTATCGGCTGCTCTTGCTAACATCGTTATTGCGGGCGCAGGCCAAACTCTTTTGAGTACAGCCATTAACTATGCTGGAAACAAAAAAGCCGAATCCATTTTGGCTAATAACAATGTAAAACTTTCTCAGATAAAAATTCCAAAGAAACTCTCTCTTGAAGAAATAGAGGAGATTCAGAAAGAGGAAGAAAAAATGAAACACTCTATTGATTACACCGCAAACCATCTTGAACACTGGGGTATCCTAGGAATGAAGTGGGGTGTAAGGCGTTATCAGAATAAAGACGGCTCTCTTACTTCTGAAGGACGAGCTAGGTACAAAAACCTAACTGATAAGAAGACTGTTAAACAGGTTTTCAAGGAAAAAGGCGAAAACATAACAGATTCAGACATAAAAGAAGCCATTCTTAGAAACCCGAACGCTAAAGATGTAAAAAAGTATCAGCATCTTTTTACGGCTCAGGAAATTCAGTCAATGGCTAACCAAAGAAATGCTATAGCGTCGATGCTGAATGCAGAACATAGGATATCGTTTGAAAGGATTCAGACATATAAGAATTTTGCTGATATTCTTTCAACGACTGTTTCCGCTATTAAATCGACCGCATATTTAGCCAAAAGCATCGGAACTGGTGCCGAGATAGTTAAGTCGTTAAAGAACAAGGATTATATTTCAGCGCTTGAATACCTTAGCTCGTTGGATGGTTCTGGCGGCGGAAAGAAAAAGAAAGATAAGAAAAAAGACGATTCTGATAACTAAAAAGGATGGTAACAAATGCTTAGTAATACCGCTACGCCCAAATATTATGCGGAATTTAGGGAAAGCGTGTTAAGGGGCGACATAATAGTTAACGAATTAATATCAATGCAAATGTGTCTAATAGACGATTTGATTGACGACCCTCGTTACTACTATGACGACAAAGCTATTGATGGATTCATTGATTTTTGTGAATCAGAATTAACTTTAACAGATGGTTCTGATTTAAAACTTCTTGATACGTTTAAACTTTGGGCTGAAGATTTATTGGGCTGGTATTACTACGTAGAGCGTTCTGTTCCAGTCCCACTACCTAACGGTGATATTCGTTGGGTGGTTAAAAAGGTGAAGATGCGTCTTCGTAACAAACAGTATCTGATAGTAGCAAGAGGCGCTGCTAAGTCTATGTATGCGTCATGTTTACAGAATTATTTTCTTAACATTAATACTGCTACAACTTATCAGATTACTACTGCTCCAACAATGAAGCAGGCTGAGGAGGTTCTTTCACCGATTCGTACAGCGATAACCAGAGCAAGAGGTCCTTTGTTTAAGTTCTTTACAGAGGGCTCAATGCAAAACACTACTGGTAATCGCTTGCTAAGACCTAAACTAGCATCGACTAAGAAAGGTATTGAGAACTTCTTAACAGGTTCTTTACTTGAGATTAGGCCGATGACTATAAACAAGCTCCAAGGTCTTCGTAACTTTGTAACTACGATAGACGAGTGGCTTTCTGGTGATATTCGTGAAGACGTTGTCACCGCTGCTGAACAAGGAGCTAAGAAGATACCAAATTGGTTGTTGGTTGCCATTTCATCAGAAGGAACAGTCCGTAATGGTGCTGGCGACACAATCAAGATGGAACTCATGGATATTCTCAAAGGCGACTATGTGGATGTCCATACGTCGATTTGGTGGTATAGGCTTGACGACATAAAAGAAGTAGCAGACCCAAGAATGTGGATTAAGGCTCAACCAAACCTCGGTAGAACAGTTCAATACGAAGACTACCAAATAGAGGTTGAAAAGGCTGAACACAATCCCTCAGCGCGTAATGATATTCTCGCTAAGCGATTCGGTTTACCGATGGAGGGTTTCACTTACTTCTTTACTTATGACGAAACTTTACCGCATGAAAGAAAAAGAAGTTTCTGGCAAATGCCTTGCGCTATGGGTGCTGATATGTCTCAGGGCGACGACTTCTGTTCATTCAGTTTCCTATTCCCATTGGGCGGTGATGCGTTTGGTTTAAAGGTTCGATGCTACATAACAGAAAGAACGTTAAACCGACTTCCTCTTGCATTGCGCATGAAGTATGAGGAATTCCTGCAAGAGGGGAGCCTCATCGTCATGAATGGAACTGTCTTGGATATGATGGAAGTCTATGAAGATGTTGAACGCTTTATCCAACAGAATGAATACGATGTAAACTGCTTTGGCTTCGACCCTTATAATGCTGAAGAATTTGTTAAACGCTGGTGTACCGAGAATGGTTCATTTGGCGTTGAGAAAGTTATACAGGGCGCGAGAACCGAATCAGTACCACTTGGTGAGATTAAGATGCTTGCTGAAGACAGAAAGTTAATTTTCGACCAAGCTCTAATGTCATTCTGTATGGGCAATGCCGTGACCATAGAAGACACAAACGGTAACCGGAAACTTATGAAGAAACGAAGTGACGCTAAGATAGATGCTGTTGCTTCTACCATGGATGCTTATGTTGTATACAAGAACAATAAAGAAGCATTCGAGTAAACGCTCCGGCATAAGGAGGTAAGCCAATGGGCTGGTTTGAAAAACTGAAGAGTTCATGGAACCTCTTCTCCAATAGAGACCCCACAACTTACGAGAGACGAACTGATTTAGGAATGGCGTCATATAACCGTCCTGACAGAACTCGTCTTAACATAATGAACGAGAGGTCTATAATAGCGGCTATTGAGACTCGTATCGCAGTCGACGTAGCACAAATTGAGATTAGGCACGTCCGTCTCGATGATAAGAAGCGATACAAAGAAGACATTGATTCTGACTTGAATAATGTTCTCACTGAGAGAGCAAACAAGGACCAGACTGCTAGAGCGTTTAGACAGGACATCGCTGCTTCGCTCATTGACGAGGGATGCATCGCTATTGTTCCGGTTGATACTGACGACGAGATCTATGATGATAATATTTTTAGCATTATTACAGCTAGAACAGGTAAAATCTTAGAATGGTTCCCAGACGATATTAGAGTCGAAGTCTATAATGATAGGACCGGTAGGAGAGAACAGAAGATTGTTCCTAAGGACGCTGTCTGCATTGTCGAAAACCCGTTCTATTCGGTAATGAACGAACCAAATTCCACTCTCAAACGTCTCACCAGAAAGCTCAACATGCTTGACCAGATAGATGAACTCACGAGTAGTGGTAAGTTGGACATAATAATACAGTTCCCTTGGAAAGTCAAGGGCGCTGCTAAGAGAGCCGAAGCAGAGAAGAGACGTCGCGATATGGAGAATCAGCTCTCCAATTCAAAATACGGTGTTGCTTATGCTGACGCTGACGAGAAAGTTACTCAGCTCAATAGACCCGCTGAGAACAATCTCATGGCACAAGTCAAATACCTCACCGATTTGCTGTTTAGTCAGTTGTTTATTACGCCTGAAATACTTAATGGTACAGCAGACGAAGCAACTCTAAGTAACTACTATGAAAGAGCAATTGAGCCTATTGTTGCTGCTATAGTCGATGAGATGAAGACTAAATGGCTCACAAAGACCGCTAGAACTAGAGGTCAATCAATCGCGTACTTCCGCAATCCGTTCAAGTTAATGCCGGCTTCTAAGGTAGCTGACGTTGGAGGAAAGCTTATTTCGTCTGAGGTTGCTACTAAGAATGAGATTAGAGGTCTTATTGGATTCGCTCCATCGGATGACCCCGAGGCTGATAAACTCATTAACCCGAACATTAACAAGAAGGGTGCTCTTAACCAACAGTTAAACAACACCCCGAAGGAAGAGGTTGCTGAGGATAATAAAATAGAGGAGGCAGATACTAATGTCTAAACCCAAGAAATGGGACTTCGACGGTTGGGCCACCAAGAACGATATTCTCTGTACCGATGGCAGAACAATCCGTGATGGTGCGTTCGCTGCTCAGGACGGTATGAGAGTGCCTCTTGTGTATCAGCACAACCACGATGACCCTAAGTATGTACTCGGACATTGTGACCTCGAATACGTTAAAGGTCGTGGTATGTATTGCTACGGTTCATTTAACGGTAATGAGATGTCACAGGACGTTAAGGAACTTGTCAAGCACGGAGACCTTAACTCGATGTCTATCTGGGCTAACGAACTCAAACAGAACGGTGGAGATGTAATTCACGGTTCTATTAAGGAAGTTAGTCTTGTACTTGCCGGAGCTAACAAGGGAGCTAAAATTGTTAACACATATTTCGCTCACGCAGACGGCTCTACATCAGAATGCGCTGACGAGGCTATCATAAAGTTTTATGAACCCCTTAACGTAAGGGACTCTGATGATATTTCTCATTCAGACAACAAGGGAGAGACTCTTGAACATGCTGATGAGGACACAAATTCCACAAAGGAGGATGAAAAAGTGCCTGATACAAAGGATAAAACAGTTGAAGACGTTATTGACTCCATGACTGATGAGCAGAAGAACGTTTTATATTTCCTCGTTGCTAAGGCAGCAGAGGGCAAAGGCGAGACAGCCGCACATTCAGAATTTGATGAAGGAGATGAAGATGTTATGAAGCACAATCTTTTCGACAACGACTACACAGACGAGACCGTTCTCCAGCACGATGCATTCAGAGATGCACTTATCGCTGACGGTATCTTCGACAAGGACAAAATTAAGAGAGGCCAGATTGGTTCCATGAAGGATTTTATCCTCTCTCACACAGACGACCCCACATACGGTATCAAGGACATCGACTGGCTCTTCCCCGATGCTCGTGAGCTCAACATTCCCCCTGAGTTCATCAAGAGAGATGATTCATGGGTTGATGACTTCATGAACGCATCCAAGCACAGCCCCTTCAGCCGTGTTAAGACAACATTCGCTAACATTACTGCTGATGAGGCAAGGGCTAAGGGTTACACAAAGGGTAATAGAAAGGTTGAAGAGGTTATCACTCTTGCTCACCGTTCTACTGACCCGACTACTATCTACAAGAAGCAGAAGCTTGACAGAGATGACGTAATCGACATCACAAGCTTCGATGTTGTTGTATGGCTCAAGATGGAGATGCGCATGATGCTCAACGAGGAAATCGCTCGTGCAGCTCTCGTTGGCGATGGACGTTCACCGGCATCTACTGACCATGTTGACCACACAAAGATTATTCCTATCTGGGGCGACGACGACATGTTCACAATCCCGATTGTTGTCCATGTTTCTCAGAACGATACAGACGAGGCTAGGGCTGATAAGATTATTAAGGCTGTAAAGAAGAACTTCCGTCACTACAAGGGAAGTGGCAATCCTACTGGTTACTTCAGCGGTGAGTGGACAACAAACTTCACTCTCATCGAGGATGCTCAGGGTCGCAATAAGTATGACACAACAGCTGATGCTGCTAAGGCTATGCGTCTTAAGAAGCTCGTTGACGTTGAGGTTATGGAGAATCTCACAAGAACTGTTACAATTTCCGGCGGCGGTTCTGAGACTCGTAAGCTCGCTGGTATCATCGTTAACCCCATCGACTATCAGTTCGGTGCTGACAAGGGTGGCGCAGTTGCGATGTTCGACGACTTCGACATCGACTACAACCAGATGATTTACCTCATGGAGGCACGTTGCAGTGGTATGCTTGTTAAGGCTTACTCTGCATTCAGCGTTGAGATCGTGGTTGATCCCGCAGGCTGATAAACACAATCTGCGATCAAAATGAAGATAAGTAAGAGAGGTGATATGTGTGAAGTATGCAGGTAAAATAGGATTCGTCATGACACGAAACGTCGGAAATGATCTTTACGAACCCGTTGTCGAGGAGCGTTTCGCTTATGGTGACATCGTGAGAGATTTACGCAAACTTGATGATAATGCCAAAGTAAACCCAGACTACACTATCAGCGCGCAATTTAGTTTAGTGGCAGACTCATACTTCTTCGATCACCTCGCTTATCTTAGATATATAACATTCAGAGGTATTAAATGGGAAGTATCGTCTGTTGATCCTACAGCATATCCAAGAATACTTGTGAATGTAAATAATGTATATAACGGACCGGAGGTGACGGAGTGATGTCTACTGACTATGTATCTCAGAAACGCGCTGAGCTTGGGGACATGCTTAAAGAGATACTCGGTTCGAGCAATGTCTATTTCGAGCCCCCAGAGTCTGTTAAGCTGGACTATCCATGTATCGTCTATGAACGAAGTGCTGGCGACACAATATTCGCAAATAATAAACCATATAGGTTCAAAGTTCGATACACAGTTACAGCTATATCGAGAAAAGCCGACAATCCAGTCATAGGAAAGTTGGCTATGTCTCTACCTTCAATTCAGTATGATAGGCATTTCGTAAGCGATAATCTACATCATGACGTTTTTGAAGTTTACTATTAAAAAATATTTAAGAGGTGAAAAGCCTTCATAAAAACAGATACAAACCTTAGTAAACTTTTTAAATGTTAACTTCATATAAAAGTTACACGAATCTAATTCGACATATCTTACTAAGCTTTTATATGATTGATTAGGATTACTTGACAATTGTCTCATCTAATAACTGCTTTGTCCTTTCAAACAAAGTTGAGATGCCTGTCATACTGTAATAAAGGGTAAACATAATAAACATTCAAAATAAAGCATACGCTATTAACTTTACTATAAAAATTCTATTAAAGGAGGAAACAAACCTATGAGACTTGAATGGGATAAGAATGGCGAGCATCTCTACGAGACTGGTACAGACCATGTTGTTCTTTATAAGGCTGCCGATTCGATCGGTGGTGGCGCCGCTGGCACCGATTATCTCGCAGGTGTTGCTTGGAATGGTTGTACTGGAGTAACCGAGACACCTTCGGGTGGTGAAGAGACTAAGCTCTGGGCTGACAACATTAAATACCTTTCCATTCGTTCCGCCGAAGACTATGGCGCAACAATCACCGCATACACATATCCTCTCGATTGGGAAGAGTGTGATGGCTCTGCCGCTGTTGCTATTGGTACTGGCGACGATGCTATCGATGGCGTTCTCACTATCGCTCAGCAGCCTAGAAAGGGATTCTGTCTTGCCTTCAGAACTCTTGTTGGCAATGATACTAAAAGTTCTGATTATGGTTACAAGCTTCACATTCTTTATGGTTGTTCTACATCACCTTCTGAAAAGGCAAACAAGACAGTTAATGAGTCGCCTGAGGCTAACGAATTTAGCTGGACAATATCGACTCAGCCTATTGAGCCTGATATGACAATTAACGGAAAGGTTATTAAGCCTACCGCTCGTGTCGTGCTTGATGTGTCTAAGGTTGCATCGCTTCCCGATACAGACCCGAGAAAGGCTGCTGCTCTTGCTAAGATCAAGACTATTGAGGATAACCTTTACGGAACAGATGGCGAGAACGGTATTGTACCGCATATCCTTACTCCTAAGGAAATTAACGCTATTCTCAATCCCACAACTGAGGGTTAAGAATCATTGTCATACGCCCCTTGTCTTGATTCGATGAGGGGCTTGTGACTTATTTAGAGCGCTAATGTTATTAACTTTGTAAAAAAGTCACAAAACGAACATAAACAAAGGAGGAATTCAAAATGCCCGAAAACGAATATGCAACTCAACCGAATCAGAGTCGCTCAGAAGACATAATACAGTCCATCATCGATGGCACCGAATACGACGAAGCGGCACGGTCTCGCATTGAGTATCTACTCAAGGAACTTAAAGCAATTATCGAAGGCGGCGGTGGCGGCGGTGGTTTCACTCCTACTCAGTCTCAGCTCGATGCTATGAACTCCGGCATAGATAGCACAAAGGTTGCTCAGATTGCTACAAATGAAAACGATATTTTATCCGAACAGCAGAAAACAATTGGCATGGGAACCGGCGGCAATAACTACTTACAGGTAAACGGCATTAAGATGTATTTTGAAACAACCGCACCGACAGGTGCAAGGGTTGGCGATTTGTGGGTAGGTGGTTGATTTGAAAAAATATAACGGCACAGCATGGGTTGATACCACACTGAGACAGTATAAGACAGCCGCTGACACCATCACAACTCTCCCTGCTAATTTATACGCAGACGGTAATAACGCAACTGTCGGCATCAGCGGCAATATGGAGCAGTCAGGCACACCAGCTCAGGATAACCCGATAACTCCGAGCGAGTGTGGAGATTTAGAAGCAACAGGTGAACATGAAGGACAGTTTAAAATCCCAATATCATCAGCCGGACAGACAAACAACATCTACCTTGGAGAAGTACAGACAACGAGACAGATTAAGAAGTTAGTGTTAACTGGAAACGAGCTGTGGGGTAAGAGTGGAGACGGAATCTACGCATATTTCGGTTTTCGTCTCGGAGATTCTTCAAGCACATTTACAACTGCGGTATGCACACATTATGAAAATGTTGATGTCACAAAAACTTCCCCTGCTGTTGGATTTATGCTGACCGCGAGTTCGAGAAATTTGCGAATTAGAACAAACGACGTAGAAAATGTTACACTTAATGATTTCACATCATACCTAGCACAGCAGTACGCAAATGGCACACCAGTAACAGTCTGGTACGTCCTCGCAGAACCTGAAACAGGTATAGTAAACGAGCCTATCAGAAAGATTGATGATTATGCTGATACAGTAAGTGGCATAACAATCCCGACCACCATAGGAGTAGATGCTTTTGACATACAGACAACACTGAAACCGTCTGAGGTCAGCCTTGCATATACAGGTTGGCATGATGCAACGGTCAAAGAGTATGATGGCTCTAATTGGAACTAAACAAAATTATATTTGTCCGAAAAGACGTTAAACTATAATTTTAGTTAACAGTAAAGCAGGAAATCACACTACATAGTTTGACCTCCTGTATCATCCGTCATTTCACTACTCCTGCTTTATTGTTATATAAAATATTTTATAGCACCTTGTACGACCAAACGGTTGTGCGTGCGGAAAGGAAATACTATGATAAAAAAGGACATCACATTCGAAAACTTTAACGGAGATGAAGTAACAAAGACTGCTTACTTCAACCTCTCAAAGGTCAAGGCTATGAAAATGGTTAGCAGCCACGGCGGAATGGACACATATCTCAAGTCGATTATGGATAAGAAAGATACAAACGGTTTTATCGACTGGGTTGAAGAACTTGTTTACGACGCTTATGGCGAAAGAGATGAATCTAATCCTGAGATATTCGATACTTCTAAGAAAGTTAAGGATGCGTTCAAAAATTCAGCAGCATTCGACGAATTCGTTTATACTATTGTTTCTGACGAAAAGGAATTTACCGAATTCTTCTTTGGTATTCTTCCTAAGCAGATGAGGGATGAGCTTGATAAACAGGGTCTCAGTCCTAAGACCAATGATTAATATAGTAATTTCTAAACAAGATTTGTGGGATGAGGAAAAAGAAAAATTTATTCCAATAAAGCCTACAATTCTTTGTTTAGAACATAATCTCGTATCCATGTCTGCTTGGGAATCTAAACATAAGAAACCACTTCTGGGTAAAGGCTCGTTAACGGTTGATGAACTAAGAGACTATGTTCGAGATATGACACAAAATAAAGTTGAAGATCCTAATGTTTATTTAGCTTTGACCACGAATCATTTAAATGCAGTTCAAAAGTATATGGCTGACCCAATGACTGCTACAACTTTTTCCGAAAGAAAGAATAAAAAAAGAAATAGCCAGTTTATAACCAACGAGTTAATATATTGTTGGATGTCTAACTTCAATATACCTTATCAACCATGTGAATATTGGCATTTAAATCGGTTGTTAACTTTAATAAAGGTTTGCAGTGAGGAAAACGCAGGCCCTCAGAAGGTCGATAAAGGACAAGCCATGAGGGATCAGAGAGCTTTAAATGAATTACGTAAAGCTAAATTTGGTACAACAGGATAAATTCTGATAAAAGGAGGATGAAATCAAAATGAGTAAAGTTTTTCACAAGGGAATTGATGTATCTGAACATCAGGGCTATATAGACTGGGAGATGGTTAAGTCTTCAGGCGTAGAGTTTGTTATACCAAGAGATGGTTATGGCCTCTATCATGAAGACGAGATATTTCCAATAGTTGTATCGGGTGCTCAAGATAAGAATATTGATATTCCTGGTGTTTACCATTTCAGTTACGCGCTTAGCGTTGACGACGCCATTTCAGAAGCTAAGTTTGCGGTAAATGAATGCAAGAAATATGGATTACCGAAATCAACAATTATATTCTATGACTTTGAGTATGATAGTAAACGATACTTTGATTCTTGCGAGATGAAAAAGAAAACGAAAGATAGACGAACTCTTACACCTAAAATGGTTCAGGAGTTCACAAAAGCTTTCTGTGATACGGTCGAAGCTGAAGGTTATATTCCTGGCGTGTACTTCAATCAGGATTACTTCGTTCATTGGTATAATCTCGGAAGTTCTTTCAAGGATAACTGGATTAAGTGGCTCGCTGATTACGAAGGAGAAGCAAACTACCCGTGCGAATTCAGACAGACTGGGTCGACTGGTCATGTACCAGGCATAAAAGGCAATGTTGATACTGACGACGCTCTCTATTCTTATAAGACTTCATCAAAAGAAGAAAAGAAATCAGAAACGGTCAAGCCAGCTAAGAAGTCAAATGAAGAGGTTGCCAAGGAAGTGCTCGCTGGTAAATGGGGCAATGGCTCAGATCGAAGAGCTAGACTCACCACTGCTGGTTACAACTATAATGAGGTTCAGGCTATCGTGAACTCACTACTTCCTGCTGATAGTCCCAAGAAAAAAGTAACCGATGACGTAGTAAACGCTGTAATCAGAGGCGATTATGGCAATGGTGACGACCGCAAAAAACGCCTTGAGAACGATGGTTACGTTTACAAGGAGGTTCAGGACGCGGTTAATAAGAAACTTTCAGGAACTCCTGTTCAAATGTCTAATTCTCAAAAAGTTTCCCCTGCTCAGTCATTCGATAACACTCTTACTGGTAAATACAGAGTTCGCGCATCTGCTTTAAACCTCCGTTATATTCCAGGTGTTCTGACCGAATCTAATGTTGTCAAAGTATTGGCTCAGAATACAGAAGTACAGTGTTGGGGTTACTATACTCAGAAAGGAATTTCAAAATGGTTACTTGTTCAGGTCGGAACCATGACCGGTTTTGTTGATATGAACTTCCTAACTCGTGTATAAAACTTTATTTCATAAGTTTCTTCAAATTATATTTCTTTAGGAGGGTTGCTATAGAATGGGTATCACCTTTAAAAATAAAGGTCGATTTGAAAAGACAACTTCTTTCTTATCGCGTAACCAAAATATGGACCCGAGACGTATTATGGCGAAGTATGGAAGGATTGGTGTTGAAAAACTATCAATAGCAACCCCTAAAGATACTGGTGAAACTGCTGCGTCTTGGAGTTATGAGATTGTCAGGACAAATTCCGGTTGGCAATTATGTTTTAACAATAGTAAAGTAACAAGAGATGGAGTACCAGTTGCAATACTTTTGCAATATGGTCATGGTTTGAAAAATGGGTCTTACGTACGTGGTATAGACTTTATTAATCCTGCCTTAAAACCTATTTTTGAAAAAATGGCAGAAGACTTATGGAATGAGGTGAATGGATGAGTACTAAAAAAGAAAATAGAGTCGTTGAGATGTCGTTCGATAACCGTGATTTTGAAAAGAACGTCAAAACATCTCTATCAACAATTGAAAAATTAAACCAAGCATTAAAACTCGATAAAGCTACAGAAGGAATGCTTGCTGTAGAAAACGCTATAGCATCAGTATCAGTTCAACCTTTATTAAATAGTGTAGAAAACTTACAACAAAAGTTTAATACATTTGGCATATTCGGCATGAGTGTGCTTAATCGTCTTGCTAACTCTGCTGTTGATGCTGGTAAAAAGATTTGGGATAATACCTTAGGACAAATACAGTCTGGTGGTTCGCAAAGAGCGCTCAACATAGCTAATGCTCAGTTCAAATTAGAGGGCTTAGGCGTAGCTTGGGAACAAGCATCAAAAGATATTTCAGCAGCTGTTGATGGAACCGCTTATGGTTTTGACGCTGCCGCTAATACTGCTTCCCAGTTAGCAACCGCTGGTATTGAACTTGGCGATGCTTATGGTGGAATGGCACACGCGTTACGAGCAGTGTCGGGCATCGCTGCAATGACTAACTCCTCGTATGAAGAGATTGGTTATATTTTCTCTCAGATTGCATCGGCAGGTCGTCTTATGGGACAGGACGCAATGCAAATCAGCACGAGAGGTATTAATGTAACATCAGTACTCGCCAAACAATTAGGGAAGACAACCGAAGAGATAAGTGAAATGCAGCGAAAAGGAGAGATATCCTTCGCGGCATTTGCTGAAGCGATGAATGACGCCTTTGGGGACCAAGCTACTAAGGCTAATAACACTTTCCAGGGCGCGATGTCTAACGTTAAAGCCGCTCTTAGTCGAATCGGTGAGATATTCTACGGGCCGTTCTATGATTCCATGATTAAGCCTCTTAATAAAATAAGAGAGGCTATTAACAACATAAAGAAAGCCTTTGACGACGGAGATGATGCGACAAGAGATTTCAAGGACAGACTTTCCGACGTTTTGAAGATTGCCTCTGAATTATTTTCGTATTTTGTTCAGAAAGCCAACTTTGATTCTTTATATGATGCTGTAGACGGTTTGAACGAAATAATGGAATCGTTAGTCCACGTAGGAAACATGTGGAAAAATTTCTTAGGCATAGTCGACGATACAGATTCAGCCACAGTCGAAATAGACGGCTTGAAGAAAAGTATAAAGGATATTTCTGACGAAGAACTTGAACTTGCAAAAAGAGTTGTCAATGGAGAGTTCGGCAATGGCGATGAAAGAATCAGACGTTTAAAAGAACTCACCGAAAATTATGAGCTCGTTCAATTAGCGGTAAATGAGTGTGTTGATGCCGGATGGGACTGGAGCAAAGTCGAGGAGAAGATTAACGCCGAAACCAAAGAAATAAGCGAGAACGAAAAAGCAACATCATTCTTTAGGAGTCTTGGTGTCGTTATAACAAGAGTAACAAGTGCTGTTAAAAATACAACTGCTATATTTGGCGATTTCATATCGGTTGGTTTGGATTCATTTGGTGATACTTTTGATTTAGGAAAAGTTTCTCTTGATTTGGAAAACTTTGCTAATCTTATAGAAAACATTACTGAAAAAGTTAGAGATTACATTAAAAACAATCCTAAAGTCAAAGAAAACCTTGATGTTGCGTTCCGAATAGCGAACAATCTTTATACGGCATTACGTGGCATAATTGGTTCTTTAGGAATAATAATAGATAAGTATATTAACAGTTTTTTAAGAACTTTTGATTTCCAAAAGATAAGAACTGATATTTATGCTCTTTCTAGAACATTAGCAACATTCTTTAATAATGTTTTTAATTATTTGAAGAACGATGATAAACTTGAAAAAGCTTTCGATAAGTCGTTTCAAGTTATTAATAACCTTTATCGAATGATTAGCGCTATAGCAAGTATAATAATAGAATTATTGCGCTCGATAGGCGTTGTTGCCGGTGATACATTTGGGGAACTTGACTCTGGAGGAGACTCAATTGTTGAGATTACAGATAATATAGCGACTTGGACAGAAGGTCTTAGAGACTATATAAAGGAAAATGATTCTTTTATAACTGCTATAAAAAATGTTATAGAGTTTATTAAAAATATTCCAAATAAAATTGATACAGCATTAACGTGGATTAATGATAAATTTAAAGAACTTACAGGTATAGACTTAAAAGATGCGTTTTCAGAACTTGTTTCTTTCTTAGAAGAAAAATTTGATAAGCTTTCTGAGAAGATTAAGGAGTTCGGTGGTGTGTTTGAGTTTATTAAATCTATAGTTGATGATGTTAAACAAAACGGTGTTGGCGATACGATAAAGAAGTTCTTCGAAGAATTTTTCTCAGTTGATGGTGATGCTGATAAAAAACTTACAAATCTTGAAAAAGTTTTAAAAGTTGTAGGAACTATTGCTGGAATAGTCGGTCTTATTGTCGGTATAGCAAAGACGATAAGTAAAATCAGTTCTATATTTAAGAAACCGGAAGAAGCGGTTAAGTCCATTGGTGGCGTCGGTTCTAGTATTGCTCCGGTTAGTAACCCTAGAGAATTATTAAATGTTTATAGCGTCCTAATTAAAGGTACTAATGGTGTTATATCAACCTTATCGAACATAGCGACGCAGGCTAAAAATCTCATTAGCGATTTAAGAAAACTTACTCAAACAATTCAAATGGGTGTTGTGGCTGCTTCTGTATTGATGCTTGCAAATGCTGTTATAAAGTTAGCAGATGTTCCGATTGAAAAATTAGGAATAGGAATGGTTTCTTTATATTTGATAATGCAAATGTTAGCGCATATGGTTAAGGTGTTCAACCAGCAGATTTACAAATTTGATGGAAAAACAATACAGGACAAGGCTAAAGCGTTTGCGTTAATCGTTGCGTCTTTCTCAGTATCCGTTTTGATATTAACAAAAGCTATGGAGAAAATCGCTGCTATAGATGACCCGTGGCGAGCATTTGGCGCTTGGGGTATGGTTGAACTTTTACTGTTGACAATGATTGATACAATGTCGAACATAGGAAGCTCAACCAATCTCGATAAAATAACAGCATCAGCTTCGTTGTTTATAGTTGCGATGGCTGTATCAATTAATGTTTTAACTAAGGCGATAACAAAACTTGCTCAACTTCCATTGAAAAACATGATTGTTGCAACCGCCGCTGTTGTCGGTCTTATGGAAATGTATGCTCTTGTTATGAAACAAATGAGTGACGCTGCTTCTAAATTCAATTACGAAACAAAAGATATTTATGCAATGGCTGTCAGCATGATTGCTTTTGGCACAAGTATAAGAATAATGGCTAGCGCAATAGCAGCTATTGCAAATCTCGACATGTCTGTTGATGAAGCGTTAACTAATATTCTGTCTCTTGCTTCGTTGGTTGGTGCATATGTTGCTTCTGTTACAATTCTTCAGAAAGCAAATATAGGTGAAAATTTCATATTGGCATTTTCTGCGGGCGTTGTATTATTTGGAGCGGCGGTACTTGCTATAGCAAAAAGTCTATCATTGCTCGCCGAAGTAAACACGAAGGCATTATGGAATGGCGTTGGCGCGATTAGTGCGATAATAGCTGCTCTTGGATTGCTCGTTGGTGTCCTTGCGTACATTAATACAGCAACGGCAGAAAGTGTCGTGCTGATTTTGTATGGAGTTGCTGCATCTCTTGTATCAATAGGTGCTATGATATTCTTAGCCGCTACTGGTATAGGAATCGGCGCAAATCTAATGAGTAAGTCTGTTTCGAGATTGGTCGATGCTTTGATAAAGCTCGCTGATGCCGACCTTAAAGGTCTTGAGAAGAATGCCATTTATATTTCAAATTTCATAAAGTCTTTAATAATAACTATAGCTACTGGAATACCTATGATTGCGGCTGGCATATCAGAAGGTCTTAAAATTATTCTGCAAGGTTTGATAGAGTCTATTCCTGAATTCTTTGAGATGATAGGCGTCACTATAGGTTCTAAAATTTCAGTGTTTATGGGAATCATAGAAGAGTTCATAAAGACTTTAATAACAGGTGCTATAAACATTCTTAAATTCCTTACCGAAAAGAATGACAATGAGCAGTCGGTAGTTGAGATTCTAGGAAACCTTATTTTTGATATCGTTCTTCAAATAGTCGGAGTCTTAACGTCACGCAATAACGAGATGGCTATGTCTTTTGTCGTTTGGTTTATATCTTTAATAAATGCAATAGCTACGGCTATAAAAGAAAACGCAGAAAATATTGTTGGTGCTTTAGAAAATTGGTGGGAATCAATGTCTAAAGTTAGAAAAGTTGTTAAAGATAGGTTAATAGAAGCTGGAAAGAATGCCGTTGACGCATTGCTTGACGGCATCAAAGAAAAAGCAAAAGATGCATATAACGCTATTCGTGAATGGGTTGATAACAGAATAAAGAACTTCAAGCAGGCATTTGGTATAGAAGATGGCGAGAGTAAAAATTCTGCGCTTTGGAAAATCGGTAAAGGCATAATTCAATGCTTTATAGACGGTGTGAAAGAGATGGCTACTGATGTGTTTAATGCCGGCAACCAATTCTTCAATGACTTCTGTGATGGTCTCGAAGACGCTTTTGGCGACCTTGAGATAGCTGTTGGCGGTTTTGGCCAGGCTATACTTACAAAGCTTAGAATTTCTCTCGAAGAAGAATCTCCATCAAAAGCGACTCAGAAGATGGGTGTATATTTGATTTCCGGTTTAAAAAAAGGAGTAACAGACACAACTGAAAACAATTCTATAATGAACGATGTTAAGAACCTTGGAAAAAATGTCATATCGAAGCTCGGCTCTGAACTTGGTGTTGATAAATTAAAAGACGAAATGACATCAACGGGAGAACTTGATTTCAGTAAACTGTTTGACGGCATTGATGTCGATAATAATTTCTCGATAACACCAGTTATAGACATGAGTGAAATTGATTCCGGAATGGATGATATTTCTAATATGTTTGGTTCAACCGATTATAATTTGGGTTTATCAACATCTGCTGATTTAGCATCGAAAATTCTATTGTCCGACTATAATTCTAATTCAGCATCAACAACACCTATGGATGTTTCAATACTTGCTGAAAAAATGCAAACTATATCGGATAAGATGGATAGACTATCTGTTTATATTGACGGTAATACATTAGTCGGAGCTATATCGGATAGAATGAATTCAAGTCTCGGAGAAAAACAAATACTTGCAGGAAGGGGCGTGTTAGCTTGAGTAACGTTCATTCTATTGATTTTTTCTATGATGACCCAATAAACGAGGAGGCTGAAGGTCGTCATGTTAATACTTGGGATGATTGGCACATAGTCGCCCAATCCCGTCCAACGATAAGTCCTCCTGAATTCAAAGAAAACAATGTTGAGATAGCTGGTATGAGTGGCTTTGTCGATGTGTCGAGAGTCCTCACCGGCTATCCCCTTTATGGGGCTCGTACAGGCTCTATTGATTTTATTGTTTTAAACGACTATAACACGCCAGAAGCTAAGCCATGGACTGAAGTATACCGTGAGATGGTTCATTTCTTGCATGGTCAAAGACGAAAAATGGTTTTACATGACGATGAAAGAAATTACTATTACGATGGCATATTTAAAGTCGATAATTTCGAGTCTGGCGAGTTTAATTCTACTGTAACTATTAGTTATATTTTACAGCCGTATAAAAAAGCTAGAAGATTATCTAATGAAGAGTGGATTTGGGACCCATTTGACCTTGATTATGGTATAACCGTTAATAGGCTATTCACAAATTGGGGGACTGAAATACCTTTATATCCTGATACTGACGAAAATTCCAGAGAGTTCAGTGATTATGTTGGTGACGAACCAGTAGTTCCTGAATTCTATGTTACGTTTGATATTGAGTACGAAGTTGGTCCTGATACCAGAACATTCGTATATCCTGACGTTTATAATGACGGAAAAATAGATAGTAATGATTCAGCAGCGATAATGGACGCAGTTAGTAGAATAAACACTGGTGGACAAGGTTTTTCTGATATTTTCAAATCAGTTACGGGTGATACCGCCCCTACTTTTGCGCCAAACACGTATTACTCTTTCGAGGAATTTGGTCGAGAAGGTGGCTACGTTTTACTTGAAACTGAACCTGATGATTGGTCTACTAATTGGACTGATTACTACTATCTATTTATATCAGCCGAAGAACAATTCGATAGAGCGGATACAGACCGAGACGGTAAAGTAACACAACTCGATGTAGGTAATGTTCTTTCATTTTATAGTGCAATATCGGTTGGAGAATACACTGATGACCTTGCCGGTTGGACTGATTTTATGCAAACTAAACCAGTCGAGAAGTTAAAAGAAGTTCAAATAAGGACATATGCAAGAACAGTTGAAGGGCGAGTTACAAACAACTCTATAACAATTTCATCGGATGGTTCTGTCTATGGTGACGATGTTTCTATAGAACTTATATCAGAGGATACGAGCAAAAGAACTTTTAAAGTTAAGAGTCCGCATGTTATATTCTATGGAGAAACTATAATAGCAAGACTTCAAGGTTATGGAACTGTTGATATTTCATTCAGGGAGGGACGATTATAATGCCTGATTACTTAGAGTATGAAATAAGAGTTAAAACAAAAGAATCTGAATCTTTTGAACTTTTATATTCGACAACAACGCCTCTTCCTGAATATAAATTAATAGATCCAGTACTAACTCTTGAAGAAAGTGCTTCCGGTTCACTCGAATTCAAACTACCGCCAACAAACATTATGTACGGTAAGATAGGCATGATGACATCAACAATTCGAGCGTATTGTAATAAAGAAGAAATATGGGAAGGAAGACCGCTTAAAACAGACGAGGATATGTTCTTTAATCATAAGATAGTTTGTGAGGGTGCTCTTTCATATCTTAACGATGTATACCAGCCACAAGCGGTATATAAGAACACTACATATCCTGCTTTTCTAAAAGCTGTTATCGAGATATACAATGCTAAAGCTCCAGAATACAGACGTTTTGATATTGGTTTTGTTAACACAAGCGTTAGTCAAGCTTCGGTTGATACCGAATTCATTACAAACTACGAATCGACATTAACAACACTCAATAATTTCTGTGCTTCACATGGTTGCTACATGTATACCGAGAGAAACAAATATACAGGAAGACTAACTATTAATTTTGGTGATTCTTCTACAAGAAACTTTGTTAATAATACTCAAACGATAGAGTTCGGTAAAAACTTAATCGATTATGCTAGAAACTTCGACTTCTCGAACATGATAAGTGTTATTCTTCCTCTTGGTGCTAAAATAGAGAAAGATGAGCAGAAAAATGTCAGAGGTGAACTGTTAAGACCTTTCGAGACAACTGAAGGTGGCGTAGTTATAGCTAACCCAATCGATTGGGAAGCAGATTCGCCACTTTTAACAGTTGAAGACACGAATTATGTTGTACATATGTACCATGTTAATCCGTCAGATGTTGTTTATATTACATCACAGATGAGGAACGCACATGGTTTTTGGGTTGTGAAAGATGCTAACAGAAACATTTATTATAACCAAGTCAACGCAAATAACTCTTCAAACTTATCCGTTGCTGATAATAGACGAGTTGAAATGCCAGATGAAAACCGAATATCAGAAAACTCGATATTATATGTTGGTGAATACAGGACTAGTAACTTTACTGGTTTTGGTGTTTACAAAGGATTATCTAATGATGAAATAGATAAGCTTGATGAATACACCAATGTGTCTGAGCTAGATGAAAGAGACGATGTTAAAGACTCAAAGGGAGACCACGTAGCTTGGGTTAAGACTGAAAAAGATTCTTTGTATGTTATAAACGAAGAAGCCCTTGAAGAATACGGTTGGATTGAAAGAAAACTTGAATTCCAAAATGAAACGTCAGTTCCAAATCTTTATATTAAGGCTCGTCAATATCTGACTTCTGACAGATTCGATGGTATGCAGATTGATGTGACAGCATTTGATCTCAGAGCTTTAGGTTACGATGACGTTAGTGATTTGAAGGTTGGTCAAAGAGTTAACATCATCGCTAAGCCATATGGTTTAAATACGTATATGCCTGTAACAAAACTCAGGATACCGTTAAACAAACCAGACGATATGAAATATTCTTTGGGTAGTACTTCTAGTCAAAGTTTAACATCAGTTAACTCGTCAATAAACAGCGACCTATTTTCTAGAATCGCTTCGGCTCCATCTCTTTCTACCGTTATGTCTTCTACAAAGAAAAATATTGTAGCTAAGATTAAGGATTGCAATTCGTCTTATGTGACAATAAAATATGCAGAAGGTACCGATAAAGCAGAAGCCATAATTATATCTGATACACCGAATTACCAACAATCCTCTAAAGGATATTGGATATGGAACGCGGCAGGATTAGCGTTCATAGACGGTAATGGTGACCCGCATAACGCAATGACTGATGATGGTCAAATGTATGCTGATATTATAACCACTGGCACTATGGCTGCTGACAGAATACTTGGTGGAACTTTGAAACTTGGGTATTGGAATGGCGAAGATGGCGAATTAAGAATGAAAGATAGCAATGGTAATGATATTCTTAAGATTGATAAAGATATCGGTATACAATCTATAAACCCATCATCGGATTATAGGGCTATTATGGAAGGCGGTGCCGTGTATTTCACAAACCCGAATACTGGAGGAACTGACTTCGCTCCGTCAATAGCCAATCAAGTATTCGCTGATTCTCAAGGAAATCCTTTATATCGTTGTCTTCGTTTATATGGGCAAAGAATAGGATTTAACTGTGAGAATTTTTGGGTGTTTGCAAATGGTTCGTGGTACGCAACAGACGCTGGTGTCCGAAACGTTACAGTTGGTGATAAGACTCTGACATTCGTTAATGGTATTTTAAAAGAAGTAACATAAAGGAGGTTTTATATTTATGGGATTGATAGATTCTCAACTCGAAACTCTTAAAAACACCATTTATGGCAATGAAATAAAGGAATCGATTATAGAGGCCCTTGATATTCTTGATAAAAACCTCCCTAACATAAAAAGAGAGGATGGTATCAATGGGACGAATTGATTCTGAACTCGATACAATAAAAACACATCGTTATGGCGAAGAAGTCAGAATGGCCATACACGATGCTCTCGATAAACTTGAGAAAACGTCTGGCGGTTCTTCTAATAACGCATTTAAAAATGTAGCTATTAATATTAACACTAATGGTGTTGTAACAGCCAAGCATATGACTTTGGAAGAAGAGATTAAATATTCCAAAGTTAATGAGTCATATTGGGGTGAAATAGATAAAACAACTAATACGTCGTATAAATCCAGCAAACATCTGTACAATTTGATACAAGAAGGAGAATTTGACCCTAGCGATTATAGCACACTCGACTTAACGTGTTGCCCGTGGGGTATCGGATATAGCAATGCCGGTAGTGTTGGCGGGTCGTTTCTAATGCGTTCTGGCGAAAACCTAGAGGAAAGAGACTCTGGATATTTAAGCAGACTTGAGATAATAAGTTATGGTAAACATAATAATCCATTTTCTATTTCAATCCTTGATATAACAAACGCAACAACTAGAGTACCACCGAAACATAGACTCATGGGTATGTGTGGAGGCGACTCTAGTGGTCGTGTGATTTCATTAGCAAATTATGATAATGGCGCTGGAATAACAAGAGATTCACTCAGTGTATCCTTAAATTCGTCAACGTACACGCCACTTCTGTACTTTGAATATAACAATACCAGAATAGCTATAACTACTATACATATGTGGAACCGAAAAAAGAGGTCATGGAAATCGTACAGTAATTTCTTAGAATTTGAGCCTGAAGAGGGATATGATTATAAAGATTACTATGTTTATAAAATATATTTTTCTATATATTTTAGAGATAAAACTGGTAATTTAGTATGGCGTGGTTCAAATGGTATAATTATGCCTCTTGGTTTATGTGATCATAATGAGGTATTGGATAATTCATACTTTGGAGCGGCTACAGACGTTTTACCGATCCCCGTATGGAATGCAATAGGCGATGGTGGTGATATGGCTACTAATGACGGCAGTCCGACAACATCGACAAACGCTATTCCAGTCGCAATAACATCTTCTATGAATTATTCGGGCGCTGGTATGCGTTGCTGGGGCCGATATTCAAACGCTGAACATGAATACGAAATAAAGAATAAACTATATTCAGAAGATAATTTAAAATATAAGTGCACACCGATATGCCAATATACGAATTCGGGAATTACTGCTGAACTTGAAATCAACTCGCACTTACCAGGGTCTACTTCTTCGGGAGTTAGTCTCAGTGTTCCAATAATATATGAATTTGAAGATTACGACCAGAACGATCCTAACATTAATGTTAATGACATTAAAAATCGCTGGATTGAAATGATAAACCATGAGATCGCATTTTTTGGTCTTCCTTTTCAATGGGGCACAGAATCATTCGGTGAATTTGGCGATGCTAGTGTTTATATTCCAATATTTGACGAGCATCTTATAACCACTGGTGACTATGAGAATGGCTCAGATAGTCTGGCTTTACCGAACGCTAAATGGCATAATGTCTTTGATAATTCAATGCCTGCTTATGACCCTTTTTATCAGCCAGAGGAGGTGAATAGTTAATGATTAAAAAGTTTATAACAGATAGAACAACAGATTTAGCAGACTTCGCGGCGTGGTTGAACTCTAATAAAGCTGGGACATTTCTTGCTGATAAAACGATTGAAATATCCGACCTTAGCGAATCTAACGATAACAAAGTTTTGACAATTGATCAAAATAATGTATGCGGTATTGTTCTTAAAATGAACACTGGAGCCAGCATGCCAGTTGTGGAATATAACAATCCAAAAGGTCAGTATGTGTCGACGACTGCAAATTATAATACAGACTTTATCATGCTCGAAGGGGCTTTATTGTGTAGCAAAGGACTTATATTTAAGTTTTACGGACGCACTTCATCTAGCTATCCAACTGATTATCCATTAGTGATCACAGTTGATTCTAATGATAATTTGTCAGTTATCATGGCTCATCCAAATATACTGGTTACTACGACTGGTGGATTCACTCAATATAATGTATATAGCGGAAGTTCAACTAGTGCATTTCTATATAATACAAATCCGACATACGATAAAAATATGACTACGATGTTTCCGTTAATTGGTAATACGAACGATGCGAATGAGTATTTACCTTATGCTTTTGGCGCTGTGAATAACGAATTTCAAACTCAGGTATTTGGTAAAGTATACGATGGTGAAAAATATTATATTACAAATTCAAAGTGGTATATAGCGGACGAATAATGATAATAACATCTCTTATTATGAGGACTTATTGTTCTTAATATAAGAGAAAGGAGGAGAAAAGGATGGACTTAAACGATTATCGAGCTGGTCTTTTAGAGGCTCTGGATAATAGTGTTTCTCATAAAGAGAATCAGGTTATTTGCAACCAGATACAGATAACAGACAAAACCATCGAAAGCGGTATTGAAACCGAAATAAAGGAAGCTAATCGCGTTAAAGCGGTCGCTGAAGCTGAGAAAGTTCAGGCTGAAATCGAGAAGATTAAAGCTGAGACAAAGACGGCTAAAGTAGAAAGCATAACAAAGATAGGCACCCTTATTGTTACGGCGTTAGGTACTGTTGTGACGGTAGGTGGTCTGATATTCGTTAACGGTATGAATATTGAGGCTCATAAAAACGAGGAACTCAAATATTCAGAGTCAGAGAAAGACAGAGAACGAACGGTAACAAACAAAGTTCTTGACCTCTTCGTTAAGAGAAAGTAAGAACTCATTAAGAGGTTATGTTATTAATTTAACATAGCCTCTCCTTTTTCAGTTCGAGCGCAGCGAGGACTGGTTAGAGTATAATGAGAATTGTGTGAAAACTACATCTCTTAAGTAGGGAGAAAACCCTAATAATTATATTTTTAGGAGGTAATTTTATGAAACACGATTATAAAATAATTTTTGATGAGAATGATTTAAACAACAAAAGAATAGATATTAATTATTTATTCCTTATATTTAACGATTGTGGCGTTGGCCATATGGGACATATATTAGGAAGTGATAACTATATTATATTCTTTAACGAAGACAAGTTAGATTTAGTCAAAAAATTAATAAGAATAAGACGTTTCGACAATTTCAAAATCGAAAATAATGATTAAAAATCAAAAGAAGTGTTGAGCTGGAAACAGCTCCTCTTCTTTTCGTCAAAATGATAAAAACACAGCTTAAGTAGGAGGTGTTCTATATGAACAAATACAATATTTATTATAATTTCAAACCAGATTTATGCAAGAACATGAGTTTAGACGAATTCATATTTTGTCCGCTCAAAACGATCACGATTGCTTTAAAAGTCGGATGGCATGCGGCCTTTGGCGACGGTCAAGCAACGACCTTAGCGAATGGTAGTTATGCTGTTTTAAACGTAAGCGAGAAAAGGGCAAAGAGAATAGCCTCAGCACTAATAGCATCAAACTGGTGTGAAAAAGTTAGTATTGAAAAAATGGCAGAAGACACGTTCACATTTTAACAAAAAGATTCTTATGGGTGTAACATCTCATAAGAATTTTATGAAAAGAACATCGCCTATAATGGGTAAGATAACTTACTTACACTATTTATATTTTCAGGAGGAATTTATTATGAAAAAGTTCACTAAGGCAACCGGAATTGCTGCAATCGTCGGAGGCGTTGTGACCGCAATATTGGTAGCGGCTGGAAAAGCTGCTGCTGATAAGGACAGAGTCGACGCCGAGGTAGATGACACATTCGAGGCACTTGGAACAACAACTGAACCTGAGGATAATATCGAAGGTGATATTATCGAACCCGAGGAAACTACTCCCTCCGAAGAAGAGGAGTAAAGCACAATGGGGACTGCATGTCCCCTTCGCTTTCTTTCTAACGAAAAGAACACGTCTTAAGTAGGAGGTGATATTTATGCCGTATGTAATTGGCTACTGTATAATAGTAGGCGGTTTCTTAGGATACTGCCAATGGTTATACAAGCAGTCCAAAACATAGAGGATAAACACCTCCCTCACTTTTCGGACTGTATGAAAAGAACACACCCTAAGTAGAACAATTATAAGGAGGAATCAATATGTTTATTGGTTTTATTTATTTTTTAATAGTAATGATTATTTCTTCTTTTGCCTGTTTGGGCATAGAAAACAAATTGGAGAAAAAAGAAAAAAGAAAAAGGGAGGAAAAGATTAAAAAAGAAAACAAACTCAAATCAATAAACCGTTATTGGTTTAATATTAATATTAAATAGTTCAATTCAGAGGTTGAAACATACCTCTGAATCTTTCGATGATTATATTTTGGAGGTTTTATTATGAATAAAAACATTATAAGTAAGACAATCACACGAATAGTATGTTTACTCGGTTTATGTGTCGGTTTGTATAAAACAGACATCGTATCCATTCTGATTCTATTCTCTATACTTTGTGCGGCAGTATGGTTGATACCATTAGCATTCGACTTGATATTTAAAGATAAGCTTGATACAGACGGTTCTATATACGTTGACCAGATGACTGATGGACATACCTCATTCAAACTGTCGATAAAGGAACCAATGGAAGCGATAAAAAAAGACTACTTATTAATAAAAGTAGCAATACCGAAGGACCTTTGGGAGGAAGATAGTTATGAAGAGGAATAAAAGAGCAAACAAATACACGAAACTTACAACAGAGATATCAGAGCCAATCTGTCCTATATGCGGAGAGCACACAATTAAGACGGAGATTGAGCCAGTCGAGTACAAGATTGACGATGATATTTTTACAATGAACGAAATGTTCTTCAGATGCCATAAAAACCCTGGTGAACAGTATGCTACCGCCGAAATGGCGAACCATAACAATAACCAACTTAGAGGTTATATGCTTAAGCGAGAACTGGATAAGAAGAAGTATTCAGTAACTGGATTCAAACGAGACACGAAACTGTCATAAAAACATGCCTTATAATGGGAGCAATCCCTAAATTATATTCTAGGAGGAATTAAAAATGGACAACGACAAAAAAGTGGTTCTGGAGACCGTTGATGGCGAAAGAATCGAATTGAATGTTCAAAAGGAGAAATTCCCGAAAAGGGTCTGGAACGGACTTAAAACAGGTGTAACGAATACCATCGCAAAAACGAAGGATTTTGTAATCGAACACCCTTTGGCTGCAACAATAATTGTTAGTTCGGCAGTAAAACTGACTAAAGCAGGAGTTGACGCTTACTGCAAATGCCAGAATGCTAAGAACGCAAGACTTGACGCGGATTGGGGTGAGAAAAAACTCTATGACAGACGCAATGATGTTTATTATACTTTGAACCGTCCGATGACCAATCGAGAAAACATGGAATATTCGGTTCGTAAAGCCAACGGAGAACCAGTATACGATATTTTATCCGACATGAATTTAATTTAACAAAATCAGACATCATTAGTAGGAAACGAACGTGGTGTCTGAAACTTTTGAAAGGAGTATTGGCTTATGAATATTAGACTTTATATTTTAGACTTCCTCAAATCAGAGGGCTATGAGGAATTCTTACCACTGAGTAATAACTTCGGTATATACAAAGGTTACACAGCGTACGGCACGAAAGCAAAATGTACGATGAGTATAAGAGAGGAAGATGTAACGACTGAATCGGAACACGGTTATACTAAAGGCATCTTCCATTTATATTTCACAGACACAATAACTGGAGGACCAGGCGGATGTATGAACGCTAACGCCGAGTTTACTCTTGGATATTGTGTTTATAGCAGAGAAGATGAATCTAATCTCTGTATTACAAGAGGGTTGTTAGTCGACTCGACATCAGACAAACGCTATAGACCGTTGCTTAACCGTCTTAGAGCCAAACTCATAGACGATGAATTAATTAGTTGGAGTGATATTTGATGAAAAACATAAACATATTGGAATATATTATTCTTTTATTTTCGTGCGTGTTGGTGGCGTTGATTTATACTTATCTAACTAAACATGAATCATTCGAAGATGTGGCAATAAATGCTATCGCTTGCGTCGCATTGTTCAGAACATGCTGTAATAAACGAAAGGAGTGATATTTGATGGGTAAAATTTTTGTTTTGTATACTCCGTGTGTTGTCGGAGAAGAGGTATATTACGTCAATCAGACAAAAGATGGCAGTATTATTAACTATATGTATTGTACAGTGAAAGCAATTCATATTGGACGTGAACTTAAAAATAAAGGAAATACTTATATAGTTTTAGACTCAACATTAATGCCGCATTTAAGAGGTTTTAATAAAAAGATTTCGTTTAAAGAATTTGAGACTAGTTGTTTTAGAACAAAGAGCGAATGTTTAAATGAAATTAAAAGGAGGAAAAAAGAATACGAAGAAAGTAAGGCGAAAAAATGAAAAACCGTGAACGAATAGCCAAAACTGATATTTGTGACTACCTTACAGACATGAATTCATTCTTAATGGACGGTAGTCTCGGAGCGGATTGTATAATGTTACTTTTAAGAAAGAATCACGTCGTGACGTGTCCGAAAGGAATTCATGATTGTCACACATGCATCAGCTCTTGGTTAAATGAGGAGGAAAATGAATGATAAATAACCAGAAAGAATTCCTTAATGAATTAGGGAAGTTATTCCATAAATACAATATAGATTTCGTTCGCGCTGGTAACGAAAACGACGACGAGCTGGCGGATGTTGAATTCTGGAGTAATAATCAAAAGCTTGCATTCCACAAATACACTGGGTACAAACGTGAACACCTAAATATGCAAGAAAGCGGAAAGGCTCCTATTGGTGTTTTTAGCAACGTCAGCACTTTCGATTACGAACCGGAATACTATCCAGAGAAAGAGGAGGAATAATTATGAATGCAAAGAAATGTGATAGATGCGGTAAATTCTATGTTAAAGAAAAACTTAAGGTAGATAACGCTATTGATATTTTTGATAAGAAAATATTCCAAGTAAAGTTAATATATAGAGATACCAATTGCGACTGCGCGATAGATGTTGACTTATGCCCTTACTGCATGAACGACCTAAAGAACTTCTTCGAACAGCCAAGTGTTATACAGGAGGAAAAGAATAATGACTAAAGCAGAGAAGAACAAGAAAATAAAAAATGTCGAGGAACAGATAGCTAAACTCCAGAAGAAACTGGAAGATATTCGTAACACCGAGATACAAGAATGGGACTTTAGCACATGGCACAAGATTCCGTTGAGAAAAAGATATGAGTTTGATATTCCAGCAGACCCATATGCAATCATTCCATTCAACAACAGACTCGATGAGCTCTCGAAACTGATGGAATTTAAGTTCTGCTATGATTGTAGTTATGTACCGAATTTCGATGATACAACAGAGAAATACTATATTATGTTTAGCAATCATTCTGGCAAATACGAGATTAGTTACAACTTCAATATAAAAATACCCGGAGTTGTATATTTTAGTAGTGAAAAAATCGCTAAGAAATGTGCAGACTGGATGAATGAAGGATGCCCCGGATATTTAGAGGAGGAATAGAATGAAAGAAATTTTTGAATATATAATTTATGCAATATTTATATTACTATTCAGTTTGATGGCTGGTGCTTCAGCGTTTTTATTTGCTTTTGGCCCTCTAATCCTAATAGCGCATAACGACGATGATAACGGTGATAACGAAAAATGATATTTTATGAAAAAGGAGCGATATTTTATGTCTGAGTATACATATGCTTACGACAGGGTTTGTCGAAAGATAAATGAAGCCTTTGATGAAATGTTCGAACATAAAAGAAAAGATTCTGACGAAAAATATGTTAAGATAATCGCCAAAATAAATGGGCGGTCTATTGTGCTTACCGAGCCAATTATCTTGGACTATATTGAAGTGATAAAATTTTGAATTGAATGACAGTTGACAGTTTATGAAAAGAACACATCTTATAGTGAGAAGGTTAGCTCAATGAGAGCAGCAGAAAATCCAAAGCCATTAGGCCGCGGTGACTAAGCGATGTTCGTAAGAGTCGAACACCTTCTCAACTTTATTTTCGAAAGGAGTATTCAAAAATGAATCCAATTCTCACAAAAGTTGCGACTGCTATCAGTAAGCGCTCGGTAGGAATCCTCGCCGGTATCGGAATCGCAGGATTCGTAGGCGCTATGGTAATGGTCGCAAAAGAAACACCAAAGGCAAATCTCGCTATTGACAATGCTACATCAGAGAAAGGTGAGGACTTAACAGTCAAAGAGAAGGCTAAGGTGTATGCTAAGCATTACTGGAAACCCGCTGTACTTGGCACCATATCGGCTGTATCTGTTGTAGCATCAGTCAAGTGTGGTGCGAAGAAGAGAGCCGCAATAGAGGCTGCTTATATTCTTGCGTCAAACGCACTCACAAGTCAGTCCAACAAGATAGTCGAGAAATACGGTAAAGATGCATTCGAGGCGCTTCAGTCAATGTCAGCGGGAGAGAAGATAGAGAACGTTCTGAACTCTCCGTCTGATATTCCTAAGAAAGGATTGTTGAAGAAAAAATCTGAACCAACACGTAAAGAAGTAATTGAGAACAGTACAGCAACTCAGTTGTATTGGGATGCATGGAGAGGCGTTCCATTTGAGACAACGCCAACACGAATTATATCAGCAGTCTCTGAAGCGAATAAACTCTTACGACGACAAGATGAATTGACAATAAACGAGTTCTTCAATTGTTTAGATGTAAAACATTTTGAAGATGAAGATTTGACCTGTCGAATGGGAGACAAGTTCGGTTGGAGTAATAGTCTTGGTCCTGTTGAACTTGAGTATAAGATTATCGGAAACAAAAATATTGACGGAAGGGAATATTTCATAATGGGTTTCAACAAACAGCCATTAGAAAGATTATATTCATAAGGAGGTGATGAGATGGCTAAGGTTGATATTCCGACAGTTAACAACGAAGAAAAAGATTACAAACCCAAGAAGCTTGAGAAAGTAGTTAAGGGTGAAGTAAAGAAAAAGTCTGGAACAGGAAAGATTATCTCAAACGAGTTTGTTAAAGAGGAGCCTTCATATGTAAGAGATTATATTCTTGGAGAGGTTGTTCTGCCTGCCGTAAAGAATCTCATAGCAGACATCATCAACAACGGTGTAAGTATGTTCCTGTTTGGTGAAACACGTGCTCCGCGAAGAGGTGACCGTAACGACCGTGGTAGATATTCTCAGAGAGACAGGGGTTATCAGCGTGACGAGTATGACGAACCTCGCGAGAGACGCTATCGTAACCGTATGAGATATGATGACTTCTCGCATATCGTGCTGACGTCTAGGTCTGATGCTGTAACTGTATTAAATGACATGCGCGATTACATCGAAGATTATGGCTCGGTAACGGTAAGCAATCTGTACGAACTTGTCGGTGAGGATTCTCAGGCTATTGATAATAGTTATGGCTGGACCAACCTCGATAGAGCATACATTGACTCTGTTAGAGGCGGATATATTATAGAGTTCCCGAAAGCTAAGTATTTGGGTGATTGATTTATAATTTAAGAGGACTTGTAGTTTATACAGGTCCCAAACCATTTTTAAATTTTTGGAGGTATTTTTATGAAAAATATTGATAAGGTTGAATTTGAGTGGCATAACATTGAATGCTTAGACCCAAAAATGATTACGAATCTAATTAATTCCAAAACACAACAGTGTTTGGTTATACTCAGAGACGGCAATATCAAGGTTGCTGATATAGCATGGAGTGTTGACTTTATTGCTTCGTTACGGAGTGATGATGAATTCAGTCACACGGACCCCACAACTGAAGTTTCTAGAGAATGGGTCGAAGAATTTGCTGAATATGAAGAATTCATTTTATATTCGGTTGAATATTATGAAGAATACGGCGATTATGCAGGCAGAACAATAACCATATTTGACGATGCTATAGAGATAGCGTTGATACCAGACAACCCTATTATCAATGCTATTTACAACTATAACTATTAATTTTTTTTTGGAGGTATTTTTATGAAAAAGTTTAAAAGATATTCAACAACAATAATCGCTAGTGTTATAGCTGATACATTACTCTTTGGTGGAAGTTGTCTTGCCGCTGAATCAATCACTAAAATTAAAGTTCCTGCTAAGTTCGTATTTGCAGGCAGTATGTTCTTAGCCACAGTCGACTCAGTATATCGTATATACAAGCATGAGAAAAAGGAGATGTCTAAATGAAAGTCGAAAAGAACAAGAGATATGATGTATTCATCAACACAGTCGATGGCATTAAAGACGAATACATAAACGTTATACTATTTATCGATGATATTTTCATACATGTCATACTCGCTGACGGACGAAACATAGGTTATCCTATAAACAATGTCAGCAGAATCAACTTCAGAGAAACCAAAATGACGAAATAATTAAAATCATAAAAGGGGAGACTTAACAGCTCTCCTCAAACTTTTTAAAGGAGGACGATTATATGTCTATAAAATCATTGATATTACACGCAACCACAAAAGCATCCAAGCACATGCCTACAATGCTCATACTTGGTGGTATAGGTGTAGGTATAACAGCCGCTGTTATGGCTGTTAAGAAAACGCCAAAACTTCACACAGTGATCACCGAGGATAAGGAGACTCTTGAAAATATTAAAAAGATGGAAGAAGACCCTTCCGCTAGATATGTAGTAGAACAGGGCGATACAGACGACGAACCAAATCTCTATGCGCCATATGACCATGACGTGGCTGAATATGACAGAAAAGAAGTCATCAAGCATATGACAGCAGAAACGATTAGAACATATGCTCTGCCTGTTGGATTAGGTCTCGTGTCTATAACTATGATACTGATAGGTTATAAGATGAAATGCAAGGCTCTTGTGGCTATGACTGCTGCATATAATACAACACTCGCTTCATTCAAGACATATAGACGTAGAGTTGCGGACCGCTATGGTAAGGATATCGAGAATGATATTTATCTCGGAAAAGAAACGGAGATACATGAAGAGACAGATGAGGAGGGAAATCTCAAAGTGTCACAGGCTGAAAAAGTAAATCCTATTGCTGGTACAATCGTACTGCGTTTCGCTGAGGATACGTCATCTGAGTATAGAGCTGATGCAATGTTTATCCGTAATTTCCTCAATCTCGTAGAGCGTAATGCTCAGACTATATATGAGAATCGTTCTGTAAAACATTTATATTTGACTGAGATAACAGACGCGCTCGGCATGGAACGTAACTTCGACCATAGCGGTAAGGGCTGGTGCGAGAAACTCTCCGACGAAGAGGTTTATCTCAAGATAGACTTTGCAGGAAACACAAACATCGTGTATGAGGATGGCAAACCGGTGGCTTATATCCCTGTAGACATCGACGGATTTATTGTATGACGAACATGTTTGATGACCGATGTTATTTGTGCGGAGAACCTAAGTTCGATAGTCGATTTGGTCTTATTTGTGAAAAATGTGCCAAATTGATATCTGAAACCAAACCCAACGAAAAGACTCATAGCGGTCTTTTGGAGGAAGATCATGGATGAAAACAGCAAACACTTTAACGATGAAGGATTCTTCTGCGAGATAACTGGGGACGACTGTTATAAAGAAAATTGTGATTTTTGCGAGATTATTATGAAAGAAGTTTGATATTATGAATTTAAATTTTAAGTGCAAGAAATGTCCAAAAAGAAGCATTGAGTGTATTCGGATTGCCAAAAAGGATAGGGATAAACCAAACGACGGCAAGACGCATCATATTAAATCGGATACCCTTTGTTGGTGCTGTAAGAAATCAGTAGAGGGCGGTTGTGATTGGATTGACAAGCAAACCCCTGTAAAACATTGGGACGCTGATTTAATGCGACATAAGTCATTCACCGCTTACCATGTAAATGACTGCCCTGAGTTTGAGAGAGGATGAAAAGAACACGCCTTATAATGGGACCAGAGATGGTTACTATATTTCAAGGAGTATTGATTTATGAAAAAGGTAACAGGAAAAGGATTTATGTTGGGAGCTTTAGGAATTTATTTCTTAGCATCAGCTGCCTCGCAGGTGGTAAGCACTATCCGTAAAAAGGATAACGATGTTTTCTACCGCGAGGCCAAGAGAGCTGAAATAGCAACACTTAAAGCGAAAACAAAATACTACAACGAGTTTGCAGAAACGGAAATCAGACTCAGAAAAGCAAGTAACGACTAACCCAAAAGACACCATTAGTAGGAAACGAACGTGGTGTCAAATTCTTTCGAAAGGAGTATTCATATGAACAAACTTACAATCGGAATATTGAGTTTTGTAGCGGGCGCTGCTGTTGGCGGCGTCTCTACATTCTTTATATTCAAGAAAAGAATCCAGAAGCAGGCTGAGATTTATATTCAGTCTCAGCTGGAGGAGGACAGAAAGGCTCTTCGTGAAAAGTATGACGATGTAATCACGGAAAAGAAAGAAGAAATTGCAGAAGACGCAATAGACCAATACTGCGAAGAAGTCAGAAAAGAGCGTCGTGAGTATAGAGAAGCGGCCAAAAAGTATCAGACAACAGACGCTATATTCACTCCATGGGATATGGATGACCCTAAAGTTCAGGAGGCGTTGGACAAGAGTAAAGTCAACACTAACGAACCTTATGTCATTTCAGAAAGTCAGCACGACGAGGGCGAATATGACGTAAAACTTTTATATTACCACCCCGATGCTTATGATGTTGCAGATGAGACAGGTCAATTGGTGGACCCCGCCGAGTATGTAAGCAGTAGGATATTTAATGAGTTTGCAGAGGATGACTCTTTAGATGAACTCTGGGTGAGAAATGATTATTATAAGTATGATATTAATTTAATTAAGGAAGTGGTTTCAAGATGAGTGCTTTTGATAAGATATTTAAGACATGCGCAAAATGGTGTGTGAAACATTCGGTTGAGATTGCTATGACGGGTGCTATTGCCGGTGTTGGTTTAACTGTGTTCACCACGTCTAGAGCAACTCTCGCTATTAATAACATAGTCAAAGAGGAAGACCTGAGTAAGAAAGAGAAGGTTAAACTCTCAATCAAGCCAGCTCTTCCAGCAGCGGCGTCTGTGATATTTGCTACAGCGTCAATTGCGGCGATGTATCACTTTGGCAAAAAGAAGCAGGCGGCATTACTCGGCTTACTCATAAGCACTCAGCAGGTGTTTAATAAGTATAGACAGAATGAGCAGAAGCGTATCGGTAAAGATAAGGAATCAGAGGAATTTGCAGAAGCAGTAGCAGAAGCGAAAAAGCTCGATAATGATATTCCTGAATTGAAAAAACTTGAGAATGAAGTTATATTCTGCGAGTCTATAACAGGTCAATTCTTCACCGGAACCAAGTCGAATTTCTGGGCTTCCGCATATGCTATAAATGGCGCGTTCCATGAGTATGGTATGGCTGGATTCAATCAGTGGCTTCAGTATTTGGGTTGCGATGAGGAAGACGAAATAGACGATTGCGGATGGTGCTATGAAGGTTCTCAGTATTATAATTACAATAATATTGAAGTTAGTCTTGTGAAAAGAGTTACAGAGACAGGAAAAGAATACTATCTCATAACTTATACAACACTTCCGCATAGTATGTTTCTCTATCCTTACGATAACGGATGCGCCGAGAATGACCTTGTATTACTTCCGTTCTACAACACGGAAATGTGGAAAAACTTAAATCATAAAGAGATGAACGAATTCATAGAGCACGATATTGAAACACTAAACCCTCGTAAATGATATTTAAAATTGAAAATAGAAAGGAGGTGGTTTATTGGGTGATTCATACTTTTGGTTTCTTGTTGATTATGTGGACGGATATGGTTATGAGGACTTGCTTTTAATAATGTGGGAAACTCCATTCTATGCTAAGATTAAGCTGGATGAAAACCTCTTAACTAAAGCATATGCATTCCGCCACAAACATTCTAACTCGACGAGAAATCCTGGAAACTGTCTTGAGATATTTGTGCAACTCGCTCTCAATATGGATTCAATATTGTATGATAGTAAGCATGGTACTAGAGTCGTTGACTGGTTTTGGTTAATGATGGAGAACATGCATCTCATACAGCACGACAATCCAAACTTCGACGAGGATGTTGTAAAAGATATTTTAGATAAGTTTGTAAAAAGACGGTTTAAGATGAATGGCGAAGGAGGACCTTTCCCACTCGATAGACCGCTAGAGAATCTACGTAAAGTTTCATGGTGGTATAACTTAAACTTTTATATTAATGAAAACTTCGCTTATGAATTTGAAAATCTGGAGGAAGATGACTATGAATGATTTTGCAGAATTTATGAAAATGATGAAAGACGACCCTGATAAGTTCAACGAGATGCGGGAGACAGTAACAAGTGATAAGGTTCGGGATGTTATGGCTAAAGCTGACGAAATGGACAAAACACTTATCGCTGCTAATCTTAAGATTTTTCTGAAAAAGAAGAAGTCGAATGAGAATCTTATCAAATCGGTCGCTTCAATGGTGATGTTGCATGAGATATTTGCACACATTATGCCTGATGATGCACCCAATCCGGAAAAGACTCTTGAACAGGCAAAGAAGCTCGGCGTTGCTATTGATAATGTCATAACCGCATTACAGACATACGCCAAAGAGTACGAAGAGTTTAACAATGCAACAGACTCCGATATTTCTAAGATGGAGGAATACAAACGGCAACTCGACGATGGACAGGAGTAATATACTAAATAAAGAAAGGAGGTAATGCAGTTGTCTAAATTAGATTTCTTTGAAATAGGCAAAAGCTTAGTCAAAGGGATTTATTACGTAAAACCTAGATTTTTAGTTATTAGAACAAAAGATTTAATGATTAAAGGTCGAAAATTTTATGCGGCATACCTTCCCCACAAACAAAAATGGTCAACTGACCCGGATGATGTTACCGATATAATTGACGCAGAAACTCTTAAATACTGTTCGGAACATTCCGACGAAGACACAGCATATAGACCATTATTGATGAAATACGCCGACTCTGGTGTAATAGACAGTTGGAATAAATATGTTGAAAAACAGATGCACGACAACTATAAAACATTAGATAGCAAGTTGATATTTGCTAATGATACTCCGAAAAGAGAGGACTATTCGACAATGTCATTGGATTATTCTCTTAGCAAGTGCGATATTCCAGCTTACACGGAACTCATGACCACGCTCTACGACCCTGAGGAGTTAAAAAAGTTAGAATGGTCTGTAGGTTGCGTTATATCAGGCGATAGTACATGGGTTCAGAAGATGATTGTGCTGTCAGGTCCGCAAGGTAGTGGTAAGTCAACATTTATAAAGATTGTTCGAATGCTGTTCCAAAAATATTGTGGAACGATAGATTTGAAAGCAATAGTCAGCGGACGGTCTGATTTTGCACTCGAATCAATCGCTGCCAATCCATTGGTCGCTGTAACCGATGAGGTAGACCTAAGCAAATGTATAGACAATACTTTACTTAATTCATTGGTAGCGCATGAACCATTGGTTGTAAACAAAAAGTATTCGAGTCTATTCACACAGTCATTTCAAACGTTTATATTTGCGGCATCAAACTACGATGTTAAGATAACTGACTCGCAGTCAGGAATGATAAGACGATTGATAGACGTCGAACCATCAGGACGAAGAATCCCATTCGACCAATACCAGTCATTGATGAAAGCCATAAAGTTCGAGCTTGGTGGTATTGCGTATCATTGTTTACAGGTGTATAATCATAATAAGAACAAATATGATGAATATATTCCTGTAAGAATGTTGCGTAACACGAACTATGTATATGCTTTTCTTGAGGAAAATGCGTATAATCTTTTCTCAGAAACGACAGACGCTAAGTTCCAAGATTTATGGCTTGCATACAACGCATATGTTGAAATGAGTAAGATTCAGTATCCTCATAACAGACAGGAATTGAAGAAAGAGTTAAGACCTTACTTCGAAGAGTCTTTCAACGAATACATCATACCTGAAACTGGAAAGAGATGCTATGGATATTTTAAAGGGTTCAGGTTCGACAAGTTTGGTCTTAGTGACCCGTTCACCGATGATATTCAGGAGGAAGTAGTTGAACCAGACGTAGTCCAGAAAGGATTACCCGAATGGTTGAAACTTAATTCTCGTATGAGTATCTTAGACAGAGAGTTCGCGGACATGCCTGCTCAGTATGCTACAGAGGACGGCGCACCTAAGGCTAAATGGGTTAATGTCAAGACTAAGTTAAAAGATATTCAGACAACTCTCACACACTTTGTTAGAGTGCCTGATGTTAGTCACATAGTCATCGACCTGGATATTCGTGGTGAGAATGGTGAGAAGGACCCTCAACTCAATCTTCAAGCGGCAAAGCAATTTCCTCCGACGTACGCTGAGTATAGTAAGTCTGGCGCTGGACTGCATTTGCACTATATTTATGACGGAGACGTAAGTAAGTTAAGTAGAGTATTTGATAATAATATTGAGGTAAAGATATTTAATGGTAACTCTTCCCTGAGGCGTAAACTTAGCTATTGCAATGGGTTAGAGATAGCCCATATAAATAGTGGTTTACCTTTGAAAGAAGATGATGTTAAATTGATTGACTCAAAATTTACATGGGACGATAAGAAGCTCCATGCGTTCATCAAGAGGTGCTTGCGTAAAGAACATCATGGTAAGACAGCGCCTGAAGTTCAGTTCTTAGTTAGTGAGTTGAACAAAGCGTATGAATCAGGAGTAACGTACGATTGTTCTGATATGCATTCAACACTCATAGCATTTGCTTCAGCATCAACCCATCAGCCGGAACAATGTTTGAAACTTTTAAGAGATGCTAAGTGGAAATGCAAACTGTTTGAGGAAGAAGAGACTCAGATAATAACTGAAAACTATCTCACACAAACAGACGATAGACCTATAGCATTCTACGACATTGAGATATTCCCTAATCTCTTTGTTATATGTTACATGAGGGATGACTCAGATACTGTCGAAGCTATGGTGAACCCAAAACCGTCAGACGTTGAATGGCTTATTGACCACTTCAGACTGATTGGTTTCAACAACCTTAACTACGACAACCATATTTGCTATGCAGCGATGATGGGATATTCTATCGAGGGTCTTTATCAGCTGAGTAAACGTATCATTAGTGGTGATAGAAAAGCCAAGTTCGGTCAGGCGTATAACCTGTCTTATACTGATATTTATGACTTCTCCAACACAAAACAAAGTCTGAAAAAGTTTGAGATAGCGATGGGTATGCACCACCTTGAACTTGGTCTTGATTGGGATAAACCTGTTCCAAAGAACCTTATTGAAAAGGTTGTAGCATACTGCAAATGGGATGTTAAGGCTACTAAGAAGTGCTTCTACTATCTTGAGGACGACTGGAATGCTAGAAGAGTTCTGGCGGCGTTGTCTGGTCTGACAGTCAACCATAGCACAAACGCTCATACCATGCAAATTATATTTGGTGACGATAAACATCCCCAAGACGAATTCGTATACACTGATTTGAGTAAGATATTCCCAGGGTATGAATTCAAAGATGGTGTATCGACTTATATGGGTGTTGAAGTTGGCGAAGGCGGCTATGCTAAGGGTGACCCTGGTATATGGCTTAACTGTTATCTCGATGACATCACATCAATGCATCCACATTCAGCGAAAGCTTTGAATATATTTGGCGACAAGTATACGAAAAGATTTTTCTCGTTGGTCGATACAAGAGTTTATATTAAGCATGGAAAAGAAGAAGAAGCCAGAGCTATGTTCGACGGCCGTATTGGTGAGATAGCAGACGAACTTGGTATTCCGCTTAAAGGTATGTCTAAGGCTCTGAAAGTTCCGATTAACGCTGTATACGGTTTGACTTCAGCCAAGTTCGATAACCGTTGTCGTGACCCTCGCAACGTCGATAACATAGTTGCTAAACGTGGCGCACTCTTCATGATTACTCTTGTGAATGAGATAAAGAATAGAGGTTTCGATGTAGCGCACATAAAGACAGACTCAATCAAAGTGCCTGACGCAACAGAAAAACTTCAGGAATTTATATTTGACTTCGCTCGCAAGTATGGGTATGAATTCGAACACGAGGCAACATATGAACGTATGTGTCTGGTTAATGATGCTGTTTATATTGCCAAGTATGCAGACGGTGCTCATGAGTTCGAGTTAAGTACTGGCGAAAAGATATTAACACCATGGACTGCGACTGGCACTCAGTTCCAAGTACCGTATGTGTTTAAGACCCTGTTCACCGATGTGCCAATTAACTTCGATGACTGTTGCGAGATAAAGTCAAGTCGTACCGGTCCTTTGTATTTAGACATGAATGAAGGATTACCTGACGTAACTGAGTATGAGAAAGAATGGAAGAAACTTCAGAAACAATGGACCGACGGAAAGATAACTGAAGGAGACTATCTCAAACGCAATACAGAACTTATGACACTAATTAAAGAAGGTCATAACTATGTCTTTATCGGAAATGTTGGACAGTTCACACCGGTCAAAGACGGCTCTGGTGGAGGTGTGTTGTGCGTACTGCGCAATAGTAAGTATGTAGCGGCGACCGGAACCACTGGTTATCGTTGGCTCGAGTCTGAGATAGCGAGAGAAAATGGAGGATTAGACATTGTTGATATTAGCTATTATCGTAAACTCTGTGATGGGGCTGTGGATGCTATTAATGAAATGGCAAAGCTCGCGAATCCAGAAGAGGAATATGAGAACAATGCATTTGATATTTTCACAACCGCTGATGCAGACTCTGTTGAACTCCATTTGATAAGCAGAAACCTGCCGTTTTAACGCGAAAAGAACATCTCTTATAATGGAATATTATAATAGAGGAGGTGACAACATGATAGGGCTTAGTATTGAACATAAAGACAAATGGTACGAACCCGAGTTTGATATTCATCCGATTGGCGATTATTCTGAGACCAAAAAACATTCAATATGTTTAAGGTTCGAAGTATCATCGGTTGATGAACTCAAACCTGGAATGTGTGTTGAAAATCGTTCAGTAAGAGTTATAGTTGTCGAAATTGACGACTGATATTCCAAATTAGGAGATGTGTTTAACATGTCTCCTGAAACTTTTTAGCATGAATAAAACACCTCTTATATAGGAGGTGATATTATGAAATTAGAACTTTGGCTTAATCCGGTATTCGAAACTGAGGAAGACGCAGCTTTCATTCTGAATTGTGCTAGAAATATACTCGACAGAAATGGTGTAGTAACATTCAAAACAATACATCGATTAACTACGGTTGACGTATGGGACGATGCTATTGAAAACTACGCCAATTTATATGGTTGGGTCGAATTAGATTCAGCATATGTTGAAAAGAACAAGAATGGCTGGTTTGAAATAAAGTTTCCAGAACCTCGGAAATTCAAAGAACTAAAACTAAAACCAATCAAATAACAACAAAAAGGAGTGGCTTTAACAGCGCTCCTTTTATATTTTAAGAAAGAGGTAAAAATATTATGAACGCACAGAAAATTGTTTTAAGGAACGCTAATATTACATCTAAGAACTTCGCTGGTAAAGAGAAGCTCAACAAGCGCACCGGTCGAATCGTTAACAGCGAGGGCAACCGTAACTTCCTCCTCATTATACCTGATGACATGCAGGAAGAGCTCTATGAACAGGGCTATGATATTCGTCAGTTCAATCCAGACCAGACAACCGGAGACCCTGGTGAATACTATCTGCCTGTAACGGTCGGATTCAAGTACAAGCCCCCGATAATTTGGCTTATCACTCAGACCGGAAACAAGAAGACAAGAACAAGACTTGATGAGACTACCGTCGGAGACCTTGATGCGTTTGGTCGCGACGAGCTCTTTGATATTAAGGTTTGTGTTAGACCTGTTAATACGACAAAACAGGATGGAACCAAGACAATCAAGGCTTATCTTGAGACAATGTATCTCACATGTGATAATTCTGACCCGTTTGCAGACGACTATGACTGGGTCGATGGTCCGGATGGTCCGTTCGACGAAGACGAGGAGTATTGATATTCTCGCTGAATTGCTCTGAATCGCTCTGATTTATGAAATAAACACCTCCTAAGTAGGAAAGGAGGTACTTATCATGAGTAACAGAGTTAAAAAGGCAAAATTACAGGCAAACACATTATACTGGATAGACCTTATATTATGTTGTGCTGTAAGTTATGGTCTTGGCTGTATAGTCAAGAAAGTACACAGTAAATGAAAAAGTTTTAAGGGGTTGTTTGAATCAAAACGATTTGAACAGCCTCTTATTCTTTTCAAAACTACTCGTTAATGGATGAATATGTTAAGGAGGACTAATTATGACCGATTTAAAAAGAATTGAACAGTTAAGGAGCGACATTAAAGAACTCGCTGAATGTCAGGATAAAATAAAGACCATAACTGAAAACGTGGACGTTGAAATGAATCATAGAAGGGCTGATGATATTCTATGTGACATTCTCGATGAACTCGGGCTTACTGATGTTACAGAAGCGTTTGGAAAAATCAGAAAATGGTACGCATGAGTAAAAAATTTAAAATAAAACCGTATCAGTTGGAGGCTGTGAACAAACTAAAGAATGGTAATATATTAAAAGGCGGTACTGGTACTGGGAAGTCCTTTACCTCTTTATATTACTATTACGTGAAAGTTTGTGGTGGTGAGTACGACCCAGAATTAAAGCCAATGACCAATCCTAGACCCCTTTATATTATCACAACACCAAAGAAAAGGGACGACCATGAATGGGATGTAGACATGGCTCCTTTTCTCATGGCCAATGACTCTGTTAATGTTACCGTTGATTCGTGGAATAATATAAAGAAATATACAAACATTTATGGCGCATTCTTTATATTTGATGAACAGAGGGCGATTGGGTCAGGTGCATGGGTTAAAGCTTTTCTCAAAATAACTCGTCGAAACAAATGGATATTAGCAACAGCCACCCCGGGCGACGATTGGTCAAGTTACATTCCGGTGTTTGTCGCTAATGGTTTCTATAAAAATAGGACCGACTTTAAAAACCAGCATATCGAAATGAATCCGTATACTAGATATCCTAGTATAAAAGCGTATCATAACGTTGGAAAGTTAATAAAATATAGAAATCAAATAACAGTTACGATGAAAGCACCCCAATTAACTCAGCAGATTCACAAAGATATTTTATGTAAGTATGATGAAGACGCTGAAAAGATATGCTTGAGGAAACGCTGGCACCCATTTGAGGATAGACCTTTGCGAGATGCTACTGAAATGGCTGTTGTTATGAGACGAATAGCGTTTGGAGACAGGTCTAGATTAGATGAAGTGTGGGACTTGCATTCTTTCAAACATCCTAGGATTATTATATTCTACGATTACAATTTCGAATTGGAAGCTTTGATTGAAATGTGTGAGGCTAGTGGTTTCAATTATGCTCAATGGAATGGTCATAAACACGAACCTATTCCAGACACAAATCGTTGGTTATACTTGGTTCAATATACTGCTGGAACCGAAGCCTGGAATTGTACGGCTTGTTCAACAATGATATTTTTCAATGATAGTTATAGTTATACAAAAATGAAGCAAGCAGCCGGGCGTATAGACAGACTGAATACACCATTTAAGGAATTATATTATTATCATCTCACATCAAACTCTTTTATAGACAAAAGAATCAAATCCAGTCTAAAACAAAAGAAAGACTTCAATGAGATGAGAGAATTCAGGAGATATTTTAAGGAGTGATATTTTATGGAATTTAGACTCGTATCACTAACAAATGACGGAAAAGAAATAGAGCTTGGGAATATTAGTGGAATAACACATATTGGCAACCAGCTATCTGAAGATTCAACAGATTCGACTGGTTTAGTTAATATACGTACTACAGAAAACCTTTCTTTTAATTGCTCTATAAATCCGACATTAGCGTTAACGATGGCATTTGAATATTATAGATATAAAAATTGGAATGACGAAATATTACAGCAACTAGCGATAATATGTGACCCTCGATGTTTAGAATGTCTTAGGGTTCCTAGAGGTCATCGTATGGCGTCATTCTTCACAGTTGCTTTTATATTAAAAGATTCAATAGAGCATTTAGACTCATATCTGTCTGAATACCAATATTTGAATCCGTTATTTTAAGGAGTGATATTTTATGATGGAAGAACCTTATTTTCCAATTGCCATAAAAGGTTTGGAGAAAGCTATAAGTGAACGGCTTACTGAGCGCAATTTTATATTTGAATCTATATCCGTGTTGCATAGGTTTAATGCGTTTGACAATAAAGACAACTTTATTACGATATTAGATGGTGACAATAAGGCTCGACAAATCCTTTGGAGCACCAGTATACCTAGAGAAGACATAATTCTTGATAAACTAGCAAAAGATATTTGCGACACAATAATAGACAGACATCCAAACCGTGTTAGATATCGTAAATACAAAGTCTATTGTCAACATTGCGGAGCACCAATCCAGCCGAACGAACCAAACTGTCCGTATTGTGGTCAATCTTATATTGAGTTTAAGGAGTGATATTTTATGAATATTTTAAAACCTTGTCCTTTTTGTAAAGGAGAAGCGAGAATAAGCATGTCGTACGAGGTTGACCCGAACGCCAAAGCTCCAGATGGTGGTTTTGGATATTTGCCGTATTGCACAGATTGTTTGGTTCATCCGCCGTATTCATTCTTTATTAGGGATGACGCTATAAGTTGGTGGAATGATAGATAATTGTAAGGAGGATATTTAAATGACAATTGATGAAGCTATAAAGCATTGCGAGAAAGTCGCAGAAAGACAAGAATACCTAAGTAAGCAAGATCACGGATATTGCGAAGAAAAGTGGAACGTGCAGAAAAGAGCGGAATGCGCTGAATGTGCCGCAGACCACAGACAGCTGGCAGAGTGGCTCACGGAGTGGAAAGAGCTGAAAGAGCTGAGAGAGCAGAAAGCTGAATACAAGAGGCTTCTGAAATCGGCGGTGGAGGGATTCAAGTTCTTAGGAGCTTGGATGGACGAACGCGGCGACTGTACACTTGACTGTACGGATTGTCCTTTACATCGCGCTGGAATCAACTGCCGCTGTTGGAATAAACAGGACGAAGCCCTCGCTCTGATTGGTGAGGACATTAAGGTCAATACCAGAGAGGACGGTGAGAAGAATGATTGATGAACAAATAACTGTCTGCAAAGGTTAGTATCACTTTAATTTCAAGGAGGAAAAGTAAAATGAATAAACTTGTAAAAGTAACCAAAACAAAAGTATGGGATGAATGGTGCAAAAACATACTAGGCAAATACTGTGTATTCAAAACCACTGACAGAAAAAATGTTTGCGGTTTTGTTGAAGAATTTACACCATATAGCAGTGTACCTATAAAAGTCAGAGATTTCAACACTATGATAGTCGCTAAAATAAGACCAATTGATATCGCTCCGGGTATAGATTGTGAAATATATGACTTAAAGTACGGTGTTTTAGAAAATAAACCTGAAATTAAAGACACTATGGACCAGTGTTATTTGGTTACCGAGAAAGAAACATACACTTTTGAATACATCGATACGAATCATGTGTATTCGTTTGTTGATAAAAAGAGCGGTTGTATTGTGTTTCTTACATTCAGCAATGTGACAAAAGACAAAGCAACTGTTAGAATGGCTGGTGGCTTCTGCGAAAAAGAATTCACAGCTAAGGAATTTGCTGAGACATTCGACGATGACGATGGTGATAGATGCTGTGGTTGTCCTTGCCGTGAAAGATATTTGGAGGAGGAATAATTTATGATTTATAAGTATGATGATATTGTTAAGACTATCAAAGGAAAATTTATTTTCAGTAAACTTGAAGGCCTGGATGTCGGTAAGATAATTACCGTTAGTGGTTTAAATGGCCCAGAAAACTGCTTTGGTGGCAGAATAGACAAAGTGTGCGAGAATACAATAATATATATGCGCGAGTTTATAGAAGACGGAAGACGGAAACGCACGGCGTCCTGTATAACAGCAGAAGGAATCGGCGGGTCCCCTGATTGTAAAATATGTATATACGACCCAATGACCGGAGAACTCATTGTATATAGGTCAGACGAGTTCGTTCATCATGTGAAAAGTAAAACGGAATTCAACACTGATATTTTAAGACCTGGTGCGGAATTCATTGTCGAAAATTGCAGTGGCACATCAATATGCGAGGTGGTGGATTGTTGCGGAGACCTTCTAACAATTGAAGAACAAAGCGTGTTAGAAGGAATGAGGGTATTTAAGCTTGACAATGTGTATGACATTGGAGACCTTAAAAGCTTTATATTTAAAACTATGGATGAACTCAAACCATTTGATTTACTTTGTAGAGGATTCGGCGGTAAGTATAAACTTTCAGTTGGTGCTATTCATGATATCAAAGAGATTCTCGATAAGGAGAAACTAGCGGAATGAATAAATACTCAAAACGGGGCAGACCTGTTGTGCATCCTCCTGTTATCAATGAAAAAACAGGAGAGATATTCATGACGTACACGGAGGCGGCGGTTGCTTGTAATGGTGACCGCTCCTGTGTCAGACGGGTATGTGAAGGTCTCCTGCGAAAACACAAAGGATGCACATTCCGTTTTGCTAGACTTGATGAGATTAAAGAATTGGAGTGATGTTTTATGGTTATATTTATAATAATGTTAGTTGTCGGTTTCTTTTGTATAGCGATTGCGTCTGGGTACGTTGTTATTGAAAGCGAGGCGACTGAAGGAGAAAAACTCTTAGTAGGTAGTTTAAGCATCATAGGTTGTTTACTTATTGTTGTTTGTCTTATTCAATATGATACATTACATGAAGATATGTCTATAATATCTGAACATACAGACCACGATAAAACAAGAGTAATTAAAGAAAATGGTAAGACAAAAGAACTTTACGTCACTATCGACAGTGAAGAATATCATTTTGTATTTGAGGAGGAAAAGGAATGACTGCAAATAAAATACTAGAGAGGCTTAATCAAGGAGTGTTTAGCGACGGACCAGTCAAATATAAGCGCAAAGATTTCGTTAATGAAGGGTTGTTTAACAAAAATATCTTAAAATCCGGACGACTTTTTACAATACACTCGAATTCAATAGGATTAACAACGATAGCGAAAGTGACTGAGTGCGCTGACGCAAGATTGGTTCTAGAACATAGAGATATATTTAATTGGAAAACAACACTGTCTGTGAATGATATTCCGGAAGACTGCGAGTTCGCATGGCTCAATGACTTTAAGGAGGAATAAGTAATGAACACTCAGTTAAAACTTTTATTAGGATTAAACTTAAAATACTTTTATAGGAGGAAATAACTATGGTAAAAAACTATCAATTCAAGGGAACTGTTATACCATACGGGCCAAGTAATCTTCACCCAGCAATTGATAAAGGGGCTTTCGAGGCGTCGAATGGGTCACGTGTACCATTGGTTAAATCGTTTAGTCATAACCCCGATGATATTGTTGGTTATGTTGACTTGGTCGATTCCGACGACGGCGTGCACGGCAAGATTCGCATCAACGACGAACACTATAACGTATTAATGAGTGTTTCTGAAAATGATATTTCCAAAATACATATCGGTGGATACGCTAACCAAGTAGTTCGTGATAAGAAAACAAATCATATAATTAAAGCTTGCGTGCGTTCGGTGGCTATTGGTGTTGACCAAAGTCTGGTTGAATCTGTTGAATTATACGAGGAGGAATAAGTAATGAAAAAGATACCAACATTATTTGAAAGGGTTTTCAAAGACCATAAGATAGTTTCCGTTATTCCGAAAGTAACAGCGGGCTGCGAAGAGGCATTTTTACACGGCATTGCAACAATCAAAATAGACGGTTCGTGTTGCGCTATCATTAACGGCGAGTTCTATAAACGCTATGATGCAAAGGGTAAATCCATTCCAGAAGGAGCAATACCGTGTCAATCAGAACCTGACCCTATTACTGGTCATATGCCATGTTGGGTTAAGGTCGACGAAAATAACAAATCAGATAAGTGGTTTGTTAGAGCGTACGAAAATACACCGTATAAGATTGATGGAACCTATGAAGCTATTGGAAAACATTTTCAGGGAAATCCGTATGGTTTATCTGATGATATTCTGGAACTCCACGGCGTTAAAAGAGTGAGTGTCAAACGTGACTTTGATAGTATTAAAGAATATCTTGCAAACAACTATATTGAGGGATTAGTATTTTGGTATGATGACAAACCAGTGTGTAAAATAAAAAGGTCTGATTTCGGATATGAGTGGGGTAAAAAGCGATGAACACTCAGTTAAAACTTTTATTAGAAGAAATGATTAAGAATAAAGTTCCAGCTGAAGTCAACGGCATTGAAACAAAAGTTGCTTTGAGAGAAGTTAAGCCTGAGTTCTATGCTTACGACAAAGACACAGAGAAAGATATTAAGATTATAATATGTCCTAGATATATTAAACCCGAGCTAAGTGTGTTCATAAGAATTCAACCAAACACGCTCCCGTATGATTTTAGTAAAACGTCATTGGCGTATTTTCATGTCGAGGATCTTGTTAACAAAGGCGTCCTACAATACATTCAAAGCATCATTGACTTCACTCAGAACAAACCAGTCACCGTCAGACATATAGAGACACCATTAGATGAAAGGAAGTGGAAGAATGAATAAGGGTTCAGAACTGATTGATATTCTGTTAAAGAAACACAACCTAGATTATGACGACCTCCATGACGTTAGGACTCTGGCTGATATTCTGGCTGATATGGTCCCAGCATGGAAAAACGTTGACGCTTGTCGTGATGAACTCAAAGACCATTACTTCTATCTTGTTTTAGATAAACGTTTCGGAACGCCGATGAAAGCAAAGTATCACGATGACATTGGTGGATATTTTGAGATAATCAGTGTATTGCCGAACAAAAGAGGTCGGATTGATAGTGTGTTTATTGACCCACTGTTTGGTGAAAGAGCTATAGACTGGTTTATGGAGATGCCAGAAGCAGGATTCGATTACGGCTATCATCCGATTCCCGAGCGCTTCAAACCTCTTGATTAAATAAACACCGCTTAAGTAGGAGAAATCCTAAACTAAAAATTTTTATCTTAATGGAGGTAAACACAATGGTAAAATTTTATGATGCAATGAGAATCAAAAGAGAGGCTTTAATGCTGACTCAAGCAGATTTAGCAAACTTGGTAGGTTGCACAGCGGGAACGATATCAAGTTTCGAAAACGGAAAAGATATTTCCGAATCTATTATTAAGTGTATTAAATACACGATAAAAGATATGGAAACTAAAATAACCGAGGAAGAACTTGGACCGTATAAATTGAGGTGCGCCTGTGAAATGGCAATAGCTGAAACTGATGACGAAGCAAGGAAAGAAAAGCTTAGAACCGTAGCATTCTCAGCTTTAAAATGGCAGGACATGATAGACCAGAGGAAGAGAGGAAATTTTAAGTAAAAACAATTAAGACTTGAGCCGAACATGGCTTAAGTCTTTTTGCGAGCACTTTTATAACACATCTCATAATAGAGAGAACAGGCCATAACACGGCTTTGCCTTTTCTGGATATTTGAAAGGAGTGATTCTTAATGTCTAAATTAGAATCTAAATACCAGAAAGAATTGATAAGAAAGTTACAAGATATTTTCGTAGGGTGTATAGTCGTTAAGAATGATCCTAATTATATCCAAGGAATACCTGACCTACTTATCTTATACAAAGACAAGTGGGCTGCACTCGAATGCAAGCGGAACTGTAAAGCGAGTCACAGACCCAATCAAGACTACTACGTCTCAAAGATGGAGGAGATGTCATTCGCGGCATTCATCTTCCCTGAGAACGAAGAGTTTGTCTTGAATCGTCTAAAAAGATATTTCGGAATAGCAGAAGAAAGGATGGACAATTCAAATGCAATTCAACGACCACAAAAAATTAAACGGACTTCACGCGTTTCTCGGAGCGTCTAACTATCACTGGTTGAATTACTCTGATGAAAAGTTAGAACAAAGATGGCAGACACTTAAGGCCGTTGAACGAGGAACAAAGCTTCATGAGTTTGCCGCTAAAGCAATCGAGCTTGGTATAACACAGAAGAGAAACGGACAGACGCTTAACACCTACATCAATGATGCCATTGGTTATCGCATGACACCTGAACAGCCTCTTTTCTATTCAGAGAATTGCTTTGGTACGGCGGATGCGATATGCTTTAGAGAAGAACTCCTGCGCATACATGACTTAAAGACCGGTGAGACGCCTGCTAAGATGGAGCAATTGCGAATCTATGCAGCTCTTTTCTGTCTTGAATATGCTATCAAACCGGGAGACATCGACATGGAGTTACGTATCTATCAGTCTGGTGAAGTCTTTAAAGAGAAACCTGAACCGCAAGATATTTTACCAATTATGGATAAGATACAAAGGTTTGACTCTATCATAACTAAACTTAACAACGGAGGTTAACTCAAATGCACGACTCTTGTAATATTGATTGGTTAGCTGTATATGAGAAGTTAACCGAGTTGCAAGCTAAAGAAAACCAGATGATTATACCTGAAGAAAATGATATTCTCCACGAAGGAACTCCACATGAAGGAAGCATCCCTCATTCTGGAAGATATCGTTGGGGTTCTGGACTTAAACCTCTTCAGAGAGCAATGGACTTTAATTCTCAGTATAACAAACTTAGAAGAGAAGGATTGTCTGATGCAGAGATTGCTAAAGGCTTTGGTATGTCCATTGACCAGATGCGTGCTAAGAAGGCTCTCAACAAAGAGATTTGGAAGTCTAGGTCTGGCGCTGTTATGAAAGAGATGCTTGACCATGGATATTCTGTTAAGCAGATTGCTCTTGAAATAGGAATACCTGAACCGACTGTTCGTAGCGCTATTAAAAACATAGACAAACGAATGGACACGCCAATACAGAATACAAGAGATGCTTTAAAAAAGATATTAGACGAAGGTTATGTCGTTGACTACGGTAAAGGTGTTGAACAAATGCTTGGTGTATCTGAAGACCGTCTAATGAAGGCAGCTCTTAGTCTTGAGGCCGAAGGTTACAATCAGTACAGTGATATTTCAATTCCTCAGGTCACCAACGCAAACCAGCTCACACCAACTCGTCTCCTCGCCCCTAAGCACATAACCGAGAGTGATATTATTGACGATATGACAATGATAAAACTCCCGATTGATTACTCAGAGGACAGAGGACACACGTACGAGACCCGTAAGCCTCCTGTTGATGTTGCTCGTGACCGTATATATGTTCGATACGCTGAAGAAGGCGGTAAAGACAGAGACGGCACAATTGAGTTAAGACGTGGAGTGAAAGATATTGACTTAGGAATGGCTAACTACGCTCAGGTGCGAATCGCTGTTGAAGGCGGAATGTACATGAAAGGTATGGCTATGTATGGCGATGTTCCTGACGGCTATGATATTGTTTATAATAGTAACAAAAAGAAAGGAACACCTGACCTGAAAGTCAATGAAGTTGGTAAAGTAGTCGGTGGTGTATTCAAAGAACAGGATAAGAATGATATTTACAATCCTTTCGGTGCATCAATAAAAGACGAAGACCAGCTTAAACTTATTCGTACTAAAACTTATATTGATGAAAACGGTAAGAAAAAACAATCAGCTCTAAACATAGTATCAGAGGAAGGTGATTGGCTTGAATGGTCCAACACCCTCGCTTCTCAGTTCCTTTCTAAGCAGAATGTTAAGCTTGCTAAAGAGCAACTTGATAAAGCATATAAGGAACATAAACAAGAGTTCAATGATATTATGAAGATAGAAAACCCTTATGTTAAGGAAAAGTTATTAAAGTCTTTTGCTGATGAATGTGACTCTGATGCGGTTCATCTGAAGGCTGCTGCTCTTCCAAGACAAGGTACTCATGTTATCTTACCAGAACCAACGCTTAAACCTAATGAGATATTTGCTCCAAACTATAATCATGGTGAGGAAGTTGTCTTAGTAAGATATCCTCATGGCGGTATATTCGAGATACCGAGACTCATCGTCAACAACGAGAACAAAGAGGCTAAGAAAAAGGTAACGCTTAATGCTAAAGATGCTATTGCGATTCATCCTACTGCCGCTGCTCAGTTGTCAGGTGCGGACTTTGACGGTGATACTTGTCTCGTTATACCAACCAAAGGAAAAGATATTAAGACGAGAGCTCCTCTTGAAGGTCTTAAAGACTTCGACCCAGATATTTGGAATCTTCGTTCTACAGGTAAGAAGTATAAGTCTCTTACTAAGAAGAACAAAGGTGGTCAAATGGGTATTGTCTCAAACCTTATCACCGATATGACAATCAAGAACGCAGATTGGGATGAGCTTGAGCGAGCCGTTAAGTATTCAATGGTTGTTATCGACTCACCTAAGCACGACCTTGATTACAAAGCAGCTGAAAAGTATTATGATATAGATGGATTGAAGAAAAAGTATCAGGCTAATCCTATATTACCTTCTCCTGACAAACAAAAGTCATACGGTGGTGTTTCGACTCTGTTATCAGCCGCTAAGTCAGAGATGAGAGTTAAGCAAAGACAATCATACTACCACATAGACAAAGAGACTGGTGAGAAGATATGGTACAACAAGACCAAAGATGGTAAGACGTATCGTGTTGAACCTGGTGTCTATGCTGATAAGTATGAGAAGAAGACTAAGAGTACCAAGATGTATGAAGCTAAGGACGCACATCAGTTAAGTAGTGGCACCCGTATGGAAAACATCTACGCTGATTACGCTAACAGCCTTAAGGCTTTAGGAGATACCAGTCGATTAGAGAGTACCCGTATCAAAGACATACCCTACTCCAAATCAGCAGCCGGTATCTATTCAAAAGAGGTGGCCTCTCTTGCAAACAAGCTTAAGCAGGCTGAAATGAACGCCCCCCTTGAAAGACAGGCCAACATCATCGCTAGAAAGATGGTTGAAACAAAGAAAGAATACAACCCTGATATGGACAAGGACGACATAAAAAAGGCGAATAACAACGCTATCAAAGAGGCCCGTCTTCGTTTAGGAGCCCAGCACTATGACTTTGAGATAACCCCTGAAGAATGGGATGCACTCAATAGTGGCGCTGTTAATAAGTCTACTCAGAAAGAAATATTTAAAAGAGTTTCGGATGAGAAGCTTAAAGCCAGTGCTATGCCGCGTACTAAGAAGACAATGTCCGATAATCAGGTTGCCCTTGCTAAAGCACTGTCTAAATCAGGTTATAGTCTTGCTGAGATTTCAGAGAAACTTGGATTCAGCACTTCAGCGATTGCAAACGCTATTAAATAGAAAGGAGGAGACTCATGATTGCGACTTGGGTCACTACAGAAGACAACCCTTATGATTACTTTGATGACTTCGATAGATGGTATCAGTTCGATGTTAGTCATGGTTACAAGACTTGTGAATACATTATGAGGCTGGCTAATACATCGAGTGAGCTCTCCTCTGCTGTTAACGCCGCTGAAATTGAAAGATGTGTTGATGAAATCGTTGAATTGAATCTTCTTGGTAATTACAAAAAGATTTCAAAAGAAGTTGATGATGATTACTTCGATGTTTAAAACTTTATTTTAATTCTTTTCTTAAAAAAGTTTTTAATTAGTTTTCTCTATCCCTAGTGCCGGTTACTCTCCTCCGACACCGGGGGTAGGGTCACTATTTTGACGCCCCACCCTGTTTT
>JAEIGA010000443.1_pt1 | contig 60228 bp, 107 predicted proteins | sample 9270691 | NCBI WGS metagenome assembly JAEIGA01 (sample SAMN17057246, study PRJNA624740) | gut metagenome | biome: biome; isolation source: fecal sample | host: Bos grunniens | place: China: Xizang | collected 2019 | reverse complement strand
GAATTGCGGGTTCAAGTCCCGTCCTTCACCCCAGATGGGCCAGTCCTCGGCCGAAGCACCCTCGAGGCTTGGAGCAACGAGGCAAAATAAAGTCCCCAAGATGTTACTAGGTCAGGACAACTAGTCGGGAGACAACTCCTAGAGCACAAGTGTTAGAGGTCGTCGCTTCATATGACAATAGGGGCGTGGGTAAGGACAAGGCGTGTGAATGTGCTGAAACGCGAAAAACCTCCAAAATATGCGCCGATAGTTTAATTGGCAGAATGTCGGTCTCCAACACCGAGGGTGAGGGTTCGAGTCCCTCGAGGCGTGCCAAAACAATCCAAAGGAGATTACTATGAAAATGAAATTGTCTTGTCCTGTTTGTGGACACGAATGGACTATTGGTTATTGGAAGTGGATATTCACCACTTTGTTCCATTGGTTCTCTTTCAAGAAAATGAAGGATAAACGATATACTAAATGCCCATATTGTGGTCACAAGTCTTGGATGTCAAGAACTAAATAATTGTATATATGACTTCAACATTCCACTTATATAAGGAGAACTTATACAAGGAGGATTTACAATGAAGTCAATCAACACAATTAGTCTCAGAGTAGCCCTCGGCGCGCTTGGAATGGCATTGCCTTGGATTGTTCTACTTCTTTGCGTAGTTTATGACTGCGTGCCTGGGGATCACATCTTCCCCGACTCCATTTCTGCAACTTATTACTTTGCTCCAACTGTTACCCCCTTTATGATTATTCTTGGTGCCTCGGGCATTCTGCTGATGTGCTACCGTGGATACACTTGGGTCGATGACCTGGTGAATATCCTAACTGGTATTTGCGCATTGGGAGTGTGTCTGTTCCCTTGTTACAATGGGGCATTTGAGAAAGTTGGTACGTTCCAACTTGATCCTCATTTGAGTGGTAATATTCACAACATCAGCGCAGCGCTGTTCTTCCTATTGCTGGCATATAACGTACTATGCTTATTTACCAAGAGTAGTGGTGAAATGACACGCAATAAGAAAATTCGTAATATCATCTACTACATTTGCGGTGGTGGTATGCTTGTTACACTACTTGGCTTGTTCATCTTCCACGGATGGGCAGTTACCTGGTGGGTAGAGGCAATCGCGCTTGGTTTCTTTGGAGTTGCCTTCCTAACAAAAGCGGATATATTCCCCTTCTTGTTCTGCGATAGTGCATACAAAGATAAAGAAAGTGACAATGCATGAGGCAGAAGGGGAGTCGAAAGATTCCCCTAACCTTTCCAAATTTGACTTTTCAATAAATTTTTGATATAATATTTATAGAAAGATTGAGAGAGGTAAAATACTATGTCTTCTTATGAGTATACGCCTTTATATTATGGAACACCTTGTTAGGTTCGCTTCGTCGATTGCGGTGATTCGAATAATATTACTATGTGTGGTGGTATCGCATATCACGATAAAATAATTTGTGGTTGTTGCGGTGCAGTACTATCAATTCAAGACATCATTGATGATGCGGCAGAGTTTGGATACCATTGGGACGATGCTATCATCGAACTGGAATGGATTGATATTGAAGAAGCAATAAGGGGAGAGTAATTTCCCCATTATATTGGGGTGTCGTTCAATGGTTAGGACCGCGGACTCTAACTCCGTAGATGTGGGTTCGATTCCCACCGCCCCCGCCAATTAAAAACTTGATATTTTTTCAAAAATATTATATAATATATATGTAAGAAACAAAAGGCTCATACAGCAATATTTCTTTTATACAATAATGCACTTCTAATGCCGATGTCGTAGGTTCGAGTCCTACCCCGTCTCACGAGATGGGTAGCTCAGTAGGTAGAGCGCGTCAATTTGTACAAAATGAGCCTTGATTATTTGGGTAGTTAGCTCAATGGTGGAGCAACCGGCTGTTAACCGGTAGGCTATAGGTTCGAGTCCTATACTACCCGCCAATAATTCCCGTTGAAACGGATCAGGTCCTATCGTCCGACTTGGTAGGCGAGGGAAGTGAGGTAGGTTGGAGCGTGAGTTGCAAAGCAGGTACGCCCGTAAAAACCTCCGCCTTGTAAGCGTGGTTGTGAAACATAAACCCCACCAAGTCTTTGACGGGATGTAACAATAAAAATTTGCTATTTTCTGAAATATATGTTATAATATATATGTAAGAAACGAAAGAGAGGTAAACTCCAATGTTCAAAGAAATCCGTAAGTTAATGTTAGAAAATCGCCTTGCTCGCCTTTTGGCAAATGGTAAGGAGAATGGTCGTGTCCGCGGCAAGATTGTACGCGAGCTTCGCAAATATAATTGATTTCCTTTTCTTTGCCGTCGTTTTTGCGGGAACCCTTAATCGGGGAGTAAAGGCATACTCCGCGTCACTGCGAAAGTGTGTAGGTTTGGCGACTACCTAACCAAAAATAAGTCGCATCCTTTTCTGGTGGGTTAGCTCAGTTCAGGCTAGAGCGTTGCACTGTCACTGCAAAGGTCACGGGTTCGAGCCCCGTACTCATCGCCAAGGGGTGGTTCGTTTGCCACACGAACTCGTTTGACTGACGTAATCAGTTGGTTGCGCTTTCCGCCACAATCGAGAGCCGGGCTACGCTTCGTCGATACGGAAGAGAGTGACTTGTGGGTACGAGACTGAACGATCGCTCACCCGAGGTGGAATAGGAACCTTGAATTAAATATCGTTCGGGAATGTTCCACGCCCTGCTTAGGCGGCGAATGAGTGGCGGTAATGTCAGATAGCCGAAATCTAATGTCTGGCTCGGTTTGGTGTGACTGAGGAGGAACACTGGTGGAGTTCAAGTCCCACCGTAACTGCCTATAGCGGTAAGACAAAGGTTTAGCCGACCAACTTGATTTATATGGGATGGTAAGCAATCGGTAAAGCCACGGTGTGTCGCGACAGAGTGCGGTTCAACTCCCACCCATTCCACCAGAACCTCATATGGTCACTGCTATATGAGGCGGCTAGCAACTAGTGAAAATGCTCGGGTTTGTCCTTTGTCGATACGAAATGGAATGACTTGAGGCGGGTTTAGTATGATATCTATCTCACACAGCGTGGAATAGGAACGCGAAACGAAAGTGGTATCTGTGTCGTTTTTTGGGAAGTTTTGGCTACAACGAATTGAGGTAAAAAACTGACAAATGTACATTGGGGTGGTTCCCTCGCTGCGGCGGAATAACCAAGCCCACCGAAGCTGGTTTGCCATTTTAACAGTTAGACGGCTATAACATTGCATCAAAGTGGCATTATACGCGGTTAGTTTAATGGAAAGAACGGGTGGCTACGGACCATCAGATATGGGTTCGATTCCTGTACTGCGTGCCAGCGAGGTGTAGGTTGCCCACGAAGAGTATTGGCTAAAGGCTCATTGTGGAAAGAAAAAGGCATTCGAATGATACCTACTTAAGCCCCTTGCGCCACTCCCTCGTACAATTTAAGAGGTTCCAACGGTGATAGGAACTAAAACACGTCACCCACCCAGACCACAAGATAACACGGGACGAGCGTGGAAAGGCTTTGGTGGTCACTTTATTTGGGAGAGTAGCAAATCGGCAACTGCGGCGGACTGTAAATCCGTTGTCTTCGGGCGTAGTGGGGTCGGCACCCACCTCTCCCACCAATTTATGCAGGTATAGTATAATGGTTATTATGAGTCCTTGCCAAGGATTAGATGTGGGTTCAATTCCCATTACTTGCTCCAGGCCGACGAGGTAGATTGGCAATCTACGAGGTCGAAAGCCGATGAAGTATAGCAATTTGCCAAGTATTGAGAACTCACTCAAATATGCGAGGTCTGGAGCAACGCATATAAAGATAAAAGACCCCAGAATGTTTTTCGGTATCAGCACACAACCGACATAGAGTGCAAGTGTTATGGGTCAGAGCCTTTTGAGTCTTAGGTAGGAATCGATAAGGACAAGAGATGGAAATGCACAGAAGTCTGAAAAACCCACAAGATAGTGTGAGGCTATCCGTTGCCTATACGACAATGGGATGCCAAACGCAGAGGCTGGCAACCTGCCGTTTCGCTTGACGATACAAGCTATGGAAAGATTCGGTAGCAATACTGAACTGTAAGTTGGTGCCACGAAGCAGACTAACCATCTAGGGAGTGATTGTTCATTCCTTGCCGCAAGCGGTACGAAGCGATGTGAGTAGAGCAGTGGTAAATGGAGTTTGAGGAACAGCCAACGAATTAAATATTTGGTGCTACTCCTACGGTAAGGTGAGTAGATAAATGTGACGACCAAGCCAGCCAAATATTCACCTTTTGGTGACGGAGTTTCCGCTGCTCCGTTAGGTCGAGAGCGGGTCCCGCCCTGGACACAATTGGGCATTGCTCACCCATCCTTGTGTGGGAAGAGTTGAGGTTTCGCAGGGGATGTTCCCCGCGTTTCCGTTACACAAACACGGTGTTTCGCCACCGGCAAAGAAAGTGCGAGATTTATACGAGATGGTGCCACGAAGTACCGCCTGTACAGGGAGTTAATCACCCGACGTAAAAGGGAATGGTAGAAAAGCAGCAGTGGTAAATGGAGTGAGATGAACAGCCATCAAGACACCTTAGACGAGGACTCCCTGACGCCAGGGCTAAGGCTTAACCCAAAAGTTGGATTGTACATTGGGTCCAACGTGAGTCCGACGCAAGGTACGCTCGCAGAACGAGCCAACCAATCCACGGGTTGTAAAATATAGGTGGCGACATCCGCGGTAACGGTAGAGCAAATGACCAGAACTGCCGCGATATAAAAGTGAGACTAAGGATGAGCGGCTGACCACCTAAGGTCCGTGCGCAGTAACCCGCGTGAAGGGCTATGGCATCGTATAATAGGCAGAACCTGCCCGAAGTGTTAATGACCGGACGACACTTGCGGTGAATAGGGTTCGACTCCCTACGGACAGTCTGTGGTAGTTATACGGTGAAACCGCAAACAAGCGGGATTAACTCAGTTGGTAGAGTGCGATTCTTACAAATTCGAAGTCAGGGGTCCGAGTCCCTTATCCCGCACCAACAATATATCCAAGTAGTTCAATCGGTAGGAATACACCGGCGGGTGTGATGCGGGTTCGATTCCCGTCTTGGATTTACACGAACGACGTGCCGCCTGATGTGCAACAGGTTAGTAAAAAACATACCTCGGCTTGCTGAAAACAGGAATATACTGGTAAGAGGTTCCAATAAAAGTCGCGTTTAAGTGTATTTTGAGTTCAATGGAGAAGGTCGCGACTTCGGCCATTGACGATGTATTTAGTGGTGAAAAAGGCTCTTTCAGCAACTATAAACTTAATGTTTATGTCGTTGGTTCAATTCCAACATCGCAAACCATTTTTATCTTGCGGTTCGCCCAGATGGTTAGGGCAAAATATTACCGAGCCTTGTATATTTTAGTGATGAAGTAAAAGTGCACCCCGGCGTATGTGTCGGGGTGTTCTTCTTTGCAGAGATACAAAATTTGATTTTCTCACAAATCTATGTTATAATAAATTATAAAGAAATGAAAAAGGAGAACTTGTAAATGAAAATTGAAATCATCGGACGCGGTCCCATTACACCCGCACAACTTGACGAAATCCTCTTTGGCACCCCTACTATCAACAAAAAGAACCCTCGTGAAGAGGCGATGGATAAACTTATCAATGAAGTAAAGCGAGGAGACGAGAAAAAGTATAACGGCGCACCTATTTGCTTTGACATTCAGTCCATTATGGCCAACCACAAGAAAAACGCATTTACTGTCGTATGGGCTGACGGTTCCCACACTATGATTCACCTCCAACCCGGCGACGTATGGGACGATGAGAAGGCACTCGCTATGTGCTTTGTTAAGCACCTTACGGGCGACACCGGCTCGTTCAACTACATCTTCACAGAGGATATGCCTGCGAAGATTAAGCATATTGGCAAGGTAGAGCCTGTTGAGGAGAAGCACGAGTGCAAGTGTGATACTCCTTGTGAGGATTGCTCGTGTAAGAAGGAAGACCCGTTTGCCGGTGTAGTCGAAGATCTGAAGAAAGCAGGCGCGGCAGCGAACAAGTCGGTGAAGGACGTAATCGGTCTTTCTGCCGAGATTGAGGGTTTCTTAAAGAGGTTGGCAGAAGAGCCCGTGGAGATTAAGAGATATAATCTTCTTCTTGTGGAGCCCGATGGTACAGAGAAAGAGATTTGCTACAACTGTACTGACGGTGAAATCCACAAAGCGATGCGTGCATACAGAATGAAGCATTACCCCATTCTTGAAGCGAATAGAACACCCTATCGTGTATGGCAGAGAGATGGCTCGCTCTTTGTAGATTTTGGTGCTGGCTCGTATTTCAAGGTGCCGGGAATGGACCACGATACATTTGTAAAAAAGTAAAATAAGAAAGGACATCATTATGATGTCCTTTTGTTATGTTTTTTGTGCGGCTCGTTCTAACAACTTTGTAAGATTAAAACGAGTTTCATATTCAATATTCCATCTATTCGCCATCGCCTCGTCGCCAAAATTAACCACCTTGTTCCATACATCTTGTGGACTTGCCTTGTCTTTGAGATCGACTATTTTAAACGATACGCCTTCCGACAACTACATTGCTCGAATATCAGATATAAGTTCTTCAATAATTGCAGAAGAAGGTACAATTTTATCATTTATCGCCCAAAATGTGTTATAATATTGCTTACCACTAAGTGTCATGCCACCAGTACCACTGATACCAATAATAGTAGACAATCTTGTTTGGAATAGATATTCCAAATCCATAAAATTGATTTTTTCAACTGTAACTAAATTCCTAAATAAGTCGGAATATGAGGTTGGCTGCTCACCGTGTATTTCTTCTGGCTTTTTTTCTGGGTTTGGTTTGTTATAACTTAATGAACCAAACATTCTGGCTATTATACTACCAACCTCGGTGTGCAACATTTGCGCGCGACTTGATAAGAATGTACCGAATTGCATTTTCATATTATTGGTATGATAAAAGAACTTATCTTCGCCTTCTATCCCCTCTTTAATGCTCCAACGCTTAATCTGAAACCCTATATCATTAACGAGCATATCTACTGCCATACTTTTGCCTTTAATATTTTTTACATCACCAACGGGAATTACCCACGCCTTATTCTCGAATAAAAAGTGCATAAATGCGTTCCAATAGACCTCTCCTAAATAACCTTGAATTACGAAAAGATTGGCATAACGGGCATAGCCACCTTTATTTTCGATTTCTGGTTTAATGTAATTCATTGCTTGCTTGGTTATTTTAGAACTTAATAAATCTATAATAGCCACCGTTAGTTTGTCCTAATCTAACTGTGTTGATAAAATGCGTTCAGCCTCCGCTATGTCTGCTTGCGAGGCAGTCGTATTACTTGTATCTTGTTTTATTAGAGTTAATAGATGGCGCTTAATAGTTTGGGATAATTTGGGGTTGTCGCCCTTTGCTTCAATAGTATAACCTTTTCCTCGTCTACTTACTGTAAGCACCGCACCAAGACTTCTACCTTTCTAAAAGCGATGCTGTTTTTCAAAAAGTTCAGTCAGCGCATCTTCAACTTGAGGGATAACCGTTTCGCCAATTATGGCATTGAATTGCGCCTAATGTCGTTCTATATAATTTTGTAATAATCTTATTACTGACGCATCGTCAATTCTGGCAATTACTAAATCTAGTACCGCATCGCGTGTTTCCAAGTCAAGCAACACAGAACCACCAAGACTGTTCCATCTGTCTATTTTATTATTCAATATTTTCATCGCAGAGTTCGCATCGTTACAACCCAGCAACGAAGCAAATGACAATTCCTATGCCCTTAATATTGACAATAAACCCTCTAATTCGATGACAAAGGCCTCTATGATTGAAGAGTCCGATGCACGAATGTTGCTTATTATATTATCATAATTCTCCATATTGCGCTTAACATCTTCGTAAGTACCATATGGACTCTCTAACACCTTGTTTGGGGTGCTTAATAAATTTTTTCCACTTCTTGCCATAATATCACCTCTCTTTATTATAAGTAATTTTTTACTACAAAGAATTTGCTTTTTTCATAAAACTATTATATAATATATATGTAAAACAAAGAAAGGAAATCTTGTAAAATGAAACTCACAAAAACCGAATTTGAAATCTTCCGCACCGAAATCGAAGCCGCTCTCGCATCAGTCGCCGCCAAGTACGGCTGTATCGTAGAGGCGGGCAACATCAGGTATGATGCCATCAATACCACCGTGTCCGTATCATTCAAGAGTGAGACTGTCGACAAGTCTGCCGACCAGTTGAACTTTGAGATGTACTGTGGCAAATATGGTTTCGAGCCTGCTGACTATGGCTTTGCATTTGAGCACAAAGGCAAAATCTTTAAGTTCGTGGCATTCAAGCCTACCGCAAGAAAATATACTTGTGTTTGTGACTGCTCTGATGGTAAGCAGTATGGTTTTGAAGCAGAGGCTATTCGCTCGTTTATGAAACAGAAAGGGGTATAATATGAACAAAATCTATATGCTAAACTTTAACGATTCTGGCAACTATTGCGCTTACGCGACCAAGGAAGCCGCAAAGAAAGTGCTTTGGGAGTGCTACTGTGATGAACTCCTGCCCACTTTTTCCGAGTTGAACCGTGAAACTTATTATAATGAGGATTACAAGTCTTGGGAAGAGGATGACTATATCATTGACTACGGCTGGGTAGAGGAGGTCTCGTTCGTAAATGAGTGAGTTCCACGTGAATGGCTATTTCACTGATGGCGAGATGTGGGCGTTGCTTCACGCACTGGATGTGCTCGGTGAGGAAACATCGCTATCCGAGGAACAGTGGGAGTTTGTTGAATCAGCAAGAAATAAACTGCTTGATGCAGTAGAATAATTAGATATGTACGCACACTGCGCGGACCGCCTATGTATGAACAAGGGCTAACCCTTGGTCGTCTTGGGGTGGGCTCGCGCCGTGTGCGTACTTTTGTAATTTGATTTTTTGAAAAAATTGTGATATAATATATGTGTAAGAAAAAGAAAGGAAGAAATGTTTATGCGTATTAAATTATGGGTTGACGATGTAAGACCCACTCCCGAGGGATATACGGGATTTATGACAACCAACGCCGCACTTCGCTTCATTTATCATAACTATATGGACATTGAGGAGATTTCACTTGACCACGACTGTGGCTGGAATATCAACGAGGGCGGCGATTATATCAACATTCTTATAGAAATGGAGAGACTATCCCGCGTAAAGAAGTTTGATTTTTCCCACATCAAGTTTCGACTTCATTCTGCCAATCCTGTGGGTGTACAGAATATGCGATGCATACTTGAGGACAACGGTTGGAAGGAGATACGCTAATGAAGAAGGTTAAAATATTCAAAACTCACGAAGAATATGGAACAACTCCAAATGGTGCCAGATATATGACCGCAACATTTGCGAAGGACGCGATAGAAAAGTTTATCAATCGTAAAGATATTAAAATTTTATCTATTCATTATGCTGGCGGAGAAAAAGATGACACTATGATTATATATAGGGAGATAAAGTAAAATGAAAATAATACACATCAACGAAGAAAACCACGGGCACATCGGCACTGCCGTGTCTATGAAGGCGGCATTTCAGCATCTTGTCAAGAGAGGCTGGCTTGGTTTTAGTACAGAGGTGTGGCTGTTTGATAGTTGGACAACTATTGGCGAGATTTTTGAGGATAATGGCTGGCAAAAAACTGATGAGGAGTTAGTGTATTGGGCCCTCCATCGTAACGAAGAAGTGTGGGACGGTATGTTTTACTTCTCCACAGGCGAACTTATTGAGGAGGACTAATGTTATGGACTTCTCAAAGTATAACCAAGTACCCACCGAACCCGCGACCGCAAAAGAAATCGGACTCGCGGCAGCGACCCTATCTGCGATGGCACGCCGCGGACTCATTGAAGTTATCCCTGGCAAGCCGAACAAATATCGCAGAATAGACAATCCCGCAATAAAGATTTACCAACTGCTTGAAGAGAACAAGGACGACTTTGAAGAGTTCTTTACTTTGAGGAAGAAAGATGCAAAGTTGGGTATGCTTTGCTATATAAAGGGCGGAGAAATTGTTGATTGTTGGGGCAAGAGATACGACCTGTCAGATGTAAATTATTTGGAATTACGGACTAAAAAGTTCGATATATAAGGAGTATATTTATGAATAATGCTACTGTTGAAAGAATTGAGATTAAACTTCGTGGAGATAATGTGTATGATGTGTATGTAAATGAAAAGCACATCGGATGCGCGGGATGGTATCAGTCCGCGCTGAATATGGTAAAGGATTATATAGAAAGAGAGGATAATTAAAAATGTATAAGGCATATATAACCGCACTAACTAATGTGCGTAAGCATCCCAACGCAGACCGTCTGCTTCTTGCAGATGTATTTGGTAATACCGTCTGCGTATCCCTTGATTATACCGAGGGACAGGTGGGCATATACTTCCCCACCGACGGTCAGTTGTCTGCAGAGTTCGCAGAGAAGAACAACCTCGTGCGTAAGAAGGACGACGCCGGCAACAACATCGGTGGATATATGGACCCCGATAAGAGAAATGTAACTGCAATTCGTCTTCGTGGCGAGAAGTCGGATGGACTTTTCCTTCCTCTTTCTGCGTTGAATTACTGCTACGCACACGGCGACGCCTCCATCGAACTTCGTGTTGGTGATGTCATCGACGGTTGTGTAAATGGACACGAAATCTGCCAAAAGTACATTCCCCGCACCAACAAGTCGGCAAGAGTATCTGGCGGCAACAAGACCAGAAAGCACAAGACTCCTACCGCACCCCTCTTCGCAGAGCACGCAGATACCGAGCAGTTGGCATACAACCTCTCTGCGTTCAAGCCCGGCGATGAAATAGAAATCACTCTCAAGATGCACGGTACTTCACAGAGAACCGGCTACCTCCCCGTATTGAAGGGCTACAAGAGAACCTTCCTTGATTGGCTCTTCCGCCGCGAAGGCAAGCCCATCTACGATTGGGGTTATGTATCCGGCACTCGTCGTGTAGTTCTTGACTCCTACGACGGCGGCTTCTATGGCGACAACCAGTTCCGTGAGCAGCATTCCAAGATGTTTGAGGGCAAGTTGAATAAGGGTGAGACCGTGTACTACGAGGTAGTTGGCTTCACTACTTCCGGTCAGCCTATTATGGGCGATGCCAACAACAAGAAGTTGAATGATAAGGAGTTCATCAAGCAGTATGGTGAGACTACTCGTTTCTCCTACGGATGCGCTCCCGATGGAAAGAAGACCGTATGGGGTAAGGACGAGGACGGCAACTACTCTATTGAGATGGCGGTGCCCCAGTCCGACATCTATGTATATCGTATGACTATGACTAACGAAGATGGCTTCGTGGTTGAATATACCCCTGACTTTATGAGATACCGTTGCGAGCAGATGGGTGTGAAGTGCGTTCCTGTGTTCTTCAAGGGCACTGTTCCTCAGTTCGCAGACATTATGTATGTGGACAAGAATGAGAACGACAGACCCGACGCAGACGAAATCGCCTACACCAGAAAGTTGGATGCAGGCGAGTGGGTAATGAAGATGGCAGAGCAGTTCTATGACGGCACCGACCCCATTGGTAAGACTCACGTTCGCGAGGGCGTTGTAGTGAGAATACTCAACCGCCCCAAGTTCGCCGCATACAAGCACAAGAACTTCTCTTTCAAGGTGCTCGAAGGCATCATCAAGGACACTGCGGCCGCGCCTGATATGGAGGAAGCACAGGATGTCAGCGAAGATACTTAACGGAAAAACTACCGCGGCAGAAGCCAAAGCACTCTGCCGCGAGTACCTAAATAAAAAAGGCATAATGCCGGGACTTTGCATTATTACCGTTGGTGATGATCCCGCCTCCGCAGTGTATGTCCGCAACAAGATAAAAGCGTGTGAAGAGTGTGGTATTCACGTAATGCACCACGCCTTCCCCGCAGACGCAGACCCGGCAACAGTTCGCTTCCTCATTCTCTTTGCTAACGCAGATCCCGCCACTGCCGGCATTATGATACAGTTGCCACTACCTGATGGGTGGGACGGTAGAGAGTTGATGGAGTTGATTGACCCCAAGAAGGATGTTGACGGATTAACATACGAGAATATTGCTCGCCTGTGGAGTGGCGAGGCTATGCACTACCCCTGCACTGCAAAGGGTATTGACTATCTGCTCCACGAGAACGGCATTCGCTTTACTGGGAAGCACGTCGTAATTGTTGGCAGAAGCGACATCGTTGGAAAACCAATGGCGGCGATTGCTCTTGAGAATAATGCGACAGTGACTATCTGTCATAGCAGAACCAAAAACTTGGCAGAGCATACAAGAATGGCAGACATTCTCATTGTAGCAGTAGGAAAGCCGGGGCTTATTACGGGCGATATGGTAAAACCCGGTGCTGTTGTTGTTGATGTGGGTATCAACAGGACAGAGAACGGACTGGTTGGCGATGTTGATTTCGACAGTGTTGCTGAGATTGCTGGGTGGATTACTCCCGTGCCGGGTGGCGTCGGGCCGATGACAGTGGCGATGTTGATGAATAATGTTGCAAGAGCACTTGCTTTTATAGAAGATTGATTTATACTGCGGTGGGTCGCCTATGTTCTAACATGGACGGGTCGCCGCAGTGTACATTTTATTTATAATTTGATTTTCTTTCAAAAATGATATATAATATATATGTAAGAAAAAGAGGAAAGGAAATCACAACAATGGAATTTATTTACAGAACCATCGACGGTAAGGAATTCGACAACGAGGCAGATGCTTGCTACCACGAGCAACTCGTTCTCAATGAAAAGGTGCAAATGTTTGATCCGCAGGGAAACCCCACCGGCGATCCCAATTATGCTATGGCAGTCTTTCTCTGTGGCGGCGATGCAGCAGACATCTTTATGAACATTTCTGACAAAGCAGAGGTCGATACTAATGGTATTGGCTCTGGTGATGAAGGTGTGTATGTATGGGACTCGCTTGATGTTGCATACAAGTACATCGAGATTGAGTCACTCCGTGCGGCACATTCTGCTCTTGGTGCAGCAATAAAGGCAAGGTGGGCTGACTAATGTTTGATTTCCACTTCTTCGTTGAGCGTTGGAAATGGAATGCCGACTTCGGTCTGTGGGTATCCAACAAAGGACGCTTTCGCTCCCGCGACAAGCGCGACGTTCCCGTCAATGTAGATCAGAGCGGCTACTGCGCCGTATACTGCGGCGGCACAATCCACAGGCATATGTCGGCACACCGTGTAGTAATGCTTACTTGGCGGCCGACCGCTAACGCCGAGAACCTCACCATTGACCACCTTGACCACAATAAGAGAAACAATGCTCTTGATAATTTGGAGTGGGTGACCGAGACAGAGAACCAGCGTCGCGCACAGGCAGATTTCATTTCCGTCCGCGTAGAAGGCGACCCCGATATGGTATCCAAGGTTGATGTTTCCGTTGTTGGGATGCAGTCGCCGCCAAGTAAGTACCCCTACTACATTCGCTTCAAGGGCGGGGCCGTACTTTCCATAGAGCAGATAGCAGAAATGTTCTTCACTATGTTCGGCAAGTCTTTCGCGGGACCCAATAAGACCTGCAACACCATTGGCGAATTCGCCACTGCCATTCATTCATATACGAGTGGCAACAAGACCAAACTATTTGGTATTGAATATAAGAAAGTAAACAAGTAAAACGAAAGGAGACGAGGTATGCGTGTTATATTTTTTGACATTGACGGTGTATTAAATACCACCAAAACCACCCGTATGTCTTGTGGCTTTCATTTCGTTGATACTCGTAAAGTACTTCGCCTTCGTGAAATTGTAGAACGAACTGGTGCAGAGCTGGTGATGTCTTCTTCTTGGAGATACGGGTTTATGCCGGATGCTCTCTGGTACGAAAAAGAAGGCGTCGTCCAACTCGAAGCAGAATTTCGTCGTCTTCGCTGCCCCAAGTGGGTAGATGCTACTCCGTGGGTGTCAGGAGCGAAGCGGCAAAAGGAAATTTTTACTTGGCTTGCGAGGCATCCCGAGGTAGACGAGTTCATCATAATTGATGATGTCGGGGAGGAATTGACGTGGTACAAGGACCGCCTTGTACTTACTGACCCAAGAGTGGGGCTCAATAAAGAACGAATGGAACAAGCAATAAAGATGTTAGGAGAAATAGAATGTATTTCCAAGACGATATAATGAAATTTACCCTCAAATCAGGACCGCACGGTGATTGCACCTGTTGGTATGATATTGAGGTGCCGAAGGGTTGGACTTTGCGCGACTTCATCGCTTATGTGGTTCACACATATGCCAAAGAGCATAAAGAATGGGGCTGTATCAGGAAGGTGCCGTTTGAGGGGTATCGTGACCACATTGTGGAGTACAATGGAAGACTGGGCGAAAACGGTATGGCTTGGCTTTATAAAGGCGAGCAGTATATGACGCCAGATGAGAAGAGCGAACTTCTTGAAAATAGCACTGCGCTGTATAATAAATATATAGACAGAGAAATCATATTGGTCCGCGCCAATGGTGGCTGGGGTGCGATGGACTATTATTTGGACTTTGGACCTGAACCTATAAGTTATGCCAACTATGAATTTTGAGAGGAGAAGGAAAATGAGTAATATTTTAGCAATCAACACCGAAGAAGAATATGACCAGGGCGTCCGCGTGTGCAAGTTACCGAGTATGTCGGTATATACCTTCCACTGGAAATGGAGCACTTGGCACGGCTTTTGGGAGAATATCAAGCAGTGGTTTGACAACAGAAAAGCCGCAAAACAGCGAGCAAAACTCGGCTACTGCTATGGTGATATATGGAACTGCGGTAACAACATCTGCCAGAGAATGGCTCATATGCTAACCCATTACCGCAACAAGTGCAACTCGTGGCCGGACAGGTACTTCCCTACTTTTAAGGAGTGGATAGCATACATTGACGAGATAATTGACCTGTTGGAGTTTGCCGAGGCTGACCCCGACGAGTTGAACGACTACACCGAGGCGTTCAGCGAAGCGTGTCGCAGAAAGTACGAGGGTGACGAGCCCGCAGATTATCAGGAGATACTTGATAAGTATTGGAATGAGGGTCGCTCAATATATGAGGGACAGGCTACTGCGAGGCAGAAAGCACTTGCTATGTTCGCAACATATGCCGATGATATATGGTGGTAAATAGGACGCCTTGTGCGTCCTTTTCTTTTTATAATTTGAATTTTCTTCAAAAATGTTATATAATATATATGTAAGAAAGAGAAAGGAAGTTTTATTTATGATGTTTGATGTTAATACCCAGAAAGAGCTTATAAGCAAACTTGAAACTGAACTTGATAGTCTTGGCGACTATCTTTACTCCGATAAGGACGCCTATGTAAATAGCACTATTAGCAGAATGGAAATGATACTTGGTATGTTGAAGGACACCTACCTTGATAAGAACACCTACATCAAACTCGTAGACCGCGAGACCGGCGAGGTAGTGATGAAGTATTTCGAGAAGGGTGATGTAGGCGCTCTCTGCTACAAGGCATCGCAGATTTATGCGTGGGACGACTGCGACGATACTTATCGCATTGAGGAGATTATGTGCGATGGCGAGCCTCTCTTCTACAAAGGTTGGCAGCCTGGTATGCTCTTTGAGTTCTATGACCTCAATGGCACTATCGTTTATTCGGCAGAGTTTATGTGCTGGGATCATTGATAAGGAGGCAAGTATGAGTAAGTTTACTATTGATGTTTCAGCGATGGTCACCATATTCCAAAACGACACATTCGTGGTAGAAGCTAACTCTGCGGAAGAGGCAGAAAACAAGGCTCGTATTTTGTTCAGACGGCGTATGTGGGAGAAGTTCGGGTATGCCGATTGGGACGAAGAGGACGAGAAGATAACACATTATTGTAATGATTGGGAGGCACAGTAATGAGCCTATTTGAGAAAATCGTTATGTCAATTCTTTTGGCGCCTTTGTGTCTTGTAGTTATTATAATGCTTGTCGCTGCCATAATATGGTCACCAGTGTTGTGCGTGGACTTTATATTTGGTGCATTACTTTCGGGTATGTTGGCACTGTTTTATATGGGATTTAAAATACTTTGGGAAAAGTAAAGGAGAATAAAACTATGAAATACTTTAAGATAGGCTACGGTTGCGGCTGTGGCGATAACGAAGATTATATCACCGCCAAGGACGAAAAGACAGCGTGTGAAATCGCGTGGGAATACGCAAGAGACGACTATGAGTCTTATGAGGGTTATCACGGTATTCGTGATATGCACGACATTGCCGAGGATGACTATGGTATCTCGCTTGACGAGGCAGATGATGCTACTTATGATGCCATTGAGCAGGACTACATTGACGAGCGAGAGTCGCAGTTGGACTACTGGGCAGAGGAGATTACCGAGAAGGAATACCTCGTTGGTATTGGCGAGTTGGAGGACGATGATGAGTAAGAAAATAGTCCGCCACATAACAACTGACTGTTGCTACTACACAGAAGAGGATGGCAAGACCGTTATTATTTGCGGTGCCCACCTTACACCCGAACTGGATGGCAAGTTTTGGGAAGAAGTAAGTGAATATAAGGAAAAGGTAGTCACCAGTGTAGACCCATTAGAGGCAGCAAGGGGAAAGTGATATGAAAGCAAGTAAAGTTTTAATTATAGCAATAACCGTCATCATCTTGTTTTTTATTTTAGTATCGTGCAAGTCCACAGACAGCGGGAAAGAAGTGCTTGATATTCCTGTGGGTAAAAATTATGAGATTGTCGCCCAAGAAACTTTTGAGGTAAACAATTCTTATACGCTTATCATTTATACCATTGTTGATACTGATACAGGTGTGATGTATAGTTATGTTCGCGGCGGTATTTATGGTGGCGGTTTGACACCAATTTATAACGCAGACGGCACTTTGAAAATATATAAGGAGTGAGTATGTTAATGAGCGAGAATAAGCAGTATTTGGTAGACGAAGACAACCTCAAAGAGTTGCTTTATGCTTTGCACAAACTTGAAATCTTGGAGCGAGACGGTGTTGATAATTGGTGGGGCTATATGGAAGGAAGAACCCAGTACCTTGCCGAGTGCGCCTCTACGCTTCCTTGGAATGAGGGTAGAAGTATTAAAGAATTGATGGCACAGATTGAGGAGGAAGACTATTACATTGATGATCTCGTTGAAGACCAGATAAACGCATTTTGGGAAGAATATGATAATCATAGGTGGGTGGATGACGATGAGTAAAAGAGAATTTGGCGAACCGATAAAGATGTACCTTGTGGAAGAGGATAGGCTTCAGTTCTTACTTGAATTGGAACATAGGTACGCCTGCCGCGAGAAGAGCGAAGACGAGATATTTGATTACTTCTGGGATATGATGGAAGAATCTGGCTGTCACGAGCACGTGACCCATCGAGAGTTTGTTGATGCGGTAGAGAATATGACATTCACCAGGTTGGCAGAGATGGATTTGGCACTGTATGAGGAATATGAGGATAAGTGCCAGAAGTGTATACACGAATTTGATGATGTGAAAAATCACGAAGCCAGTAATAATTGGCATCTAATTGACTCACGCACACGGCGGTGATAGCAAAGTTTTATTGAACGAAAGGAAGTAATATGATAGCTTTAATAATTGGAGTCATACTGTGTGGTATCGGTTTGATTATGCTACTTGGTGGTATCATCACGATGAGGCAGGTCAAATCATTGAGGAACAAAAGGGTGTTCCGTATACATTATCACGCTCTTGGTGATTACGCTACAATCATGTATGCCGACTCTCCGGCGGATGCGGTAAGACGATTCTATGACGAGATAGATACTGTACATTATTATAATATAGTCAAGGTTGAACCCGTTGAAGAGTTCGAATAATAAATAAAACGCACACTGCGCGATGGTAAAATTTGGCAACCGCGCAGTGTGCGTCCTTTTTCTATATAAATTTGAAATTTTTATAAATATATGATATAATATATATGTAAGAAAGAGAGGAAAGAAAATGACAAAAGAGAAAGCAGTTGAGGTTGCAAGAGCATTAAACGACATCGAAGATTTTGCTCGCTTTATGGAAGAGGTTGAAAAACTCTATCACGAGTCCGAAGGTGACCTTGCTAAGTTCTTTAATAATCAAATGTTGCCCGCAATGGAGGCAGAGCTTGCACGACGCGAATTAGTTCTTGAACAAATGTAAGAAAAGGAAAGGAAAATAAATTATGAGGCACTTAAATATGATTGTTGTATGCGATGGAGATGTCGCAGAGGAAGTAAACAAAAAGTATGGCGTAAATATCGACTACATCGCTTCCTTGTTTTGGGATGGCGATTATATGAATGATAGTTATAAGTCGCTTTGGATTGATGAAGAGTCTGATGAGTTGAGGAGCTACTCTTGGGAAGACGAAAATGCCTATAAGCTCCGTAATCTTATTCGTCAGCATTTGAGAGAGTGCTTCCCTGGCGTTGATAAAGTACTCGTTGATGTATCTTGGTAAAAGAAAGGAAGGAGAAAGAAAATGAGTAAACCTATTTGCCCGTCTTTTGACGATACTTGTCCCTATTGCAAGAGAGGTTTCTGCTATATGCAGGAAATGACCGGAGATAGCCCGCTTGACCAGTGCGATGAGTGGGTTGATGATGATGAGGAGGACGAGGAATGATTAAAACATACATCGTATATCCCAAAGGAGCATTTGACCTTTGGTATGAAATAGAAGCACCAACCAAGCGTATTGCCAAGTGGTGCGGTCTGAATGTCATTCAATCCAACTATGGTTGCAACTACACCATCAAGGATATGGTTGCGGAGAGGAAAAGGGATAGGTAATGGATAAGCCTACTACCAACATCAATGTAAATTATGATGAGGCACTGTTTCTTTCTACCGCAGTCACGCATACGCTTCGTAATCTTCGTAAAAGCCATTCGCCCGAAATGATACGAAAGATGTTCCCAAATGCCGATTTTGAATACCTTATCGGGCAGGTTCAAATCGCTTGTGAATTATTGGAGGAGTAATATGAACTACTATCACGGAGAAATACGAACCCCTGTTGAAAATCATATCGACATATACATCGCGGAAACCGACTATCAGTTCGCCGAGTGGAAGGTGTGGGATGAGGCGAAGGCATACGGTGCTCGCTTCATTGAGGACGTTGATGTTGATTATGATGAGCGAGATTTCGTTGACGAGTGCGAAGGCTGGATTATCAGCCAGATTACCGAGCAGGAATATGACGAGGCTATGAGAGATGGGGAGTGGTGTGTATAATGAGAGTAAGGGTTGAGATATATCAGGTATGGGATCAGGACATGGAGGGTAGAGACCGTCACGCTTATCATTTCACTGATGTTGTGGATGCCTGTGCTTTTGCTGTCGCCAATGAGGGCAGGATAGCATACCGACTTCCTTCTGTTATCAAGGTTGTTACCACTTATGATACGAAAGACCTTGGACACCATAATATTGGAGAGTGCTATTATGAACTCTCTGATGGAGAAATCAGAAGTTATGCAAGGGAGTTGAAACAATGAGGAAACCTAATATGAACTGCGGAGAATGTCCGTATTGGCTCGCATATGGTGAGCCGGAGACCACTGACGAGATGAACCAAGCCATCGAGGAGCATTGTGCAGAGTGCGATGCGTGTGATGGTAGGTGTTTTAGTTGCGACTACTTTGACCCGTACAAGGGAGAATGTAGTCGTGAGGAGTACGGCGAGGCGCAGGAGTATCTGGATAAGATGATGCGTTCCGCGAAGGTGCAAATGATTTTACATAAGGCAAAACACGAGGAGGATGTATAATGGGACTTGATAATGGCATTGAAATAAAACGCAAGGACAACTTACCCAACTGCGTGCTCTGCTTTGACGATGACGAGTGGCGCAAGCAACGTGGTTATGATTTGGAAGTCGCATACTGGCGTAAGTGCTGGAATGTCCGTGCAATCATTTTTAGCGTAATTGATGACAGGGAAGACGACTGCGTGTATGATATAACGAGGGAACAACTCGTAGAAATTATCCATCGCCTTGAAGATGACCTTCACTATTGCAACTTCTTGATGGGTGAATGGGGCGGCTGTATCTGGGAGTGGAACGAGTTTCGCGGCATACAGAAGCGGAACTTGAAGAACTTGAAAAAGTTAGCGGGAATGATGAAGCGACACCCCGAAATCGAAGTCATCTTTTATGACAGTTACTAATAAAACAGGACGGTTTATACCGTCCTTTTCTTTTTATAATTTGATTTTTCATAAAAAAAATGATATAATATATATGTAAGAAAGAGAAAGGAAATTGATTTTATGGAATACAACAAGCAGGCAGTAATTGACAGATATACCAAGTATTTGGATAAGATGTGCAACGAACTTGGCTTCTATAAGCCCTTCTATGAGGCGTATGATGCCGAGGACATTTATGGTGGTTGGAAGTTGTCCTACGAGATGGAAGACGATGGCTGTTGGTTCGCAAATGGTTGCACCCGTTTCGTAATGGGCGATGACTACTGCGACTATGTAATCAAGTTTCAGCGTCCTTTTGACGACATTGACTACGGAGCAATCGAGTGCGATATTTACCGAGATGCAGTCGCCGCCGGATACGCAGATAAGTTCGTATGGTGCGACCACCTTATGGACTATCCTGCACCCGACAGCGACGAGGAATACATCAAGGTTTATGTGTATAAGTATGCACAGTGTTCCTACGATATGATTTCTGACGATTCGTATGACTATCATTTCCGTTCCTACTGCGAGCAGGAAGGACTTGATATGAACTCTGATGATGCAAGAGAGGAGTACTACAACCGCGATGGTGACTACACCAGCACTCGTGCGATGTTGGAGTTTGCCGAGAACTTCTGGCATATGACGAGAGAAGACCTCATTGCTTTCGTGGGCTTCCTCAGCGAGCATCACGTGAATGACCTCCACTGCGGCAACTGGGGATATGACGATAACCTGCTTGTGCTTACCGACTATGCGGGATATGGCCAGTTCGGTGATAGAAGCGACATCAAGAATATTTGCAGATATTGGTAATAAAAGAAAGAGAGGAAAGAGTTATGTGTAGATTTAACAAGAAGAGAGAGATGGGCACCTGCCCCAAGTGTGGTAGCGACTACAATGATATGACCGATTATGAGATGGATATTGACTGCCTCTGGACCAAGTGGTACTGCAAGGATTGTGAGGCATCGTGGAACGAGTATTACACCCTCATCTATGATGGCTACCATCAGGACGGTAAGGTATATGATGCAGAAGGTAAGGAGTGTACTGATATATGATGAACAAGTTTTATATGATGATAGGTGTTCCCGGCTCCGGCAAGTCCACTATCGCGAAAGAGATTGCCGAGCGAGAAATGGCGGTTATTGTTTCCTCTGATGCGGTGCGTGGTGTCTTGTATGGTGACGAGAACGTACAGGGAGACCCCGCGAAGGTATTCCGTATCGTGCACGAGAATGTTAAGTACTACCTTCGCAATGGACACAATGTAATTATGGATGCCACCAACATCAACAGCAAGAAGCGTGCCGCTTTCCTTCGGGAGATAGACAAGGTATGCCCCGACTGTGAGAAGATTGCGGTAGTTGTTGTGGCAGACAAGGATACTTGTGTAAGCCGCGACCTACTCCGTGAGCGTACTGTTGGTTGGGAAGTAATTGAGCGAATGATTGCTAACTTCCAGCCTCCCTTCTATTATGAGGGATGGGATGCTATCCACTACTACAACACCGGCGACCCCGTTGAGTTGGGTATGCTATTTGCTCACGCAGTGAAGTTCGACCAGATGAACCATCACCACACACTCACTCTTGGTAAACATATGGAGGTCGCCGCCATCCACGTAGACGACTTCGTAGATAGCATCGGCGCATACTACCACGACATCGGCAAGCTCTATTGCCAGACCTTTGATGATGAGGGTGAGGCTCACTACTACAACCACCATCATATTGGTGCCTATGTATGGCTTTGCTCTGACCTGTGCTACGACTGGATGCACAACGACAGGTACAACTCCGCGTGGTGGGTAGCACAGTTGATTTGTTGGCATATGACGCCCTATCAGTGTATGTCAAAAGAGGGGTTCGTTCATTGGGCGACGAGACGTGGTATGCCCGAGGATTTGATTGATAGTATATGGCAGTTGCATGAAGCAGACAAGGAGGCTCACTAATATGTGGATAAGCAAAAAGAAGTATAACGAGTTGATAGAACAGAAGGACAACTACGAGAGGATTGCCTCTGAAACAATTCAGTTGAATGGTCGTGTTATAGACAGTAACGAACGAATACTTGAAGAGATGAAGGGTGTTCAGGAGTTGAACCACCACTTGCAGCGACGTAACGAAGAGTTGCTCGCCCATATAGAAGAACTCGAGGCTAAGTTGAAGTTTGTTATCCAGCAACGCGATTATTACTATGACCTCTTGGAGAATAATAGTGAGTTCATGGAAGGAAAAGCAATAAGTAGGGAGGCAGAATAATGATAGTTAAGTGTGATTACTGCCACGAGGAATATGATGCTCAACCCTTCTTTTACGGGCATAGTATAGACACTCGGTATAACCCCAACAGTATGCAGTACTACTACACTGTGTATGTAAGGGGAAAGTCTATCTGTCCTTGCTGTGGTCATACAGTGGAGAGAGATTATCGTAAAGAGATAACCAATGGCGATATAGTAAGAATAGCAACAAAGGGAGAGGATTAACCTCTCCTTTTCTGCTATTGACTTACACTGCGCGACTGCCGCCTTTTTCATCCAAGGGCTAGCCATTTCCTTTCAAGGGTTGGGTTCGCGCAGAGTACATAGCGAGCAATGTTCCTTTCCTCGTTGCAGTCGCCGCAATGTACGCAAAATGCTGTCGTCCTCTCCCAAAATGGACAGTTTCTATAAGTAAGTATTCTTCTACATATTCTAATACGTAGATAACTACTCGCGAGCAACGGCAATGCCCCATATACGTACATATATAACTACATATTTATGTACTCTATTATGTGAAAATTTCACGCACTCAAATTTTTATACCCTCCCTCATATTTATCTACTTATTAACAAAAAGAGAAGTAATTATATATAATATATATGTACATATATATGTAAATATATAGGGCATCCTGCTACTACATAATAGGGGTGCCCTATTTGTATATATAGGGGTAAGTAATCGGCAAAATATTGGGGTCGCCGCCAAGTACGTAATAGGGGTAAACAAATAAATAAGTATATAGGTGGTATAGGGGTAAGCATATCTTATACATAATAAGGGTAAGCCTATCACGAAGTATAGGGGTTTAGTATAGGGGTAAGTTTAATATGTATATAATATGGGTATAGGGGTAAGTAATATAGGGGTAAGGTAAGGTAAATAAGTATAGGGGATAGGGGTAGGTAAAATATACACGGTATAGGGGTAAGTTAAATATGTAAATATATAGGTCCCCGGCAGGGCTGTGTAAATAGGTGGGACCAGGCTAGCAACGTATAAATAGGTTACAGTACAAACTCACAGGAGCCATCCCCGAGACATGGGCTAGTGTATTGGTATATTTGGTAGGGTGGATATAGCAGTAAATGTACCAGGCCAAAATTCCACATAAATCAAATTTTGTATTTTTAATAAATCTATGATATAATATATATAGAAAGAAGGAAAAGAAAATTACATAAATATGTAGTCAAATACGTACATATACACGGGATGTTCCTTCCGTGGATGTAGTTCGCGCCCTCTACGGCGCTAGCATCATTCAAACCCCGAACATAAAAAATTTGCAATTCTCTCAAATCTATGTTATAATATATATGTAAGAAAGAGAGAGAAAGACTTACAAATCAGCCCACTAAAAAATTATATAAAGGAGACCAATTATGAGAACCAACTTTGATGAACTTCGCACCATCGCCAACGACTTCGCAGCCAAGATGGAGAGCGCCTTTGAGGACCTGCTCGGTACTGCTAATGAGCAGAGACGCGAGCTTATTGACCTTTACGGCAGAATGAACGCAACCAGAGAGGACCTGCTTGAGTTCGCAGAGATCACCGACGAGCTCGCTATGGTATTTGACGGTATCACCGAGGTAGCAGGAGATGTAGCTTGCAAGATTGACACAGCCGTATGCGATGGCGGCAACTTCGTTCCCGAGTGCAACTATGAGGACCTTGCCGAGTTCTGCGATGTATGCGGCAGAGCTATCCTCAATACCGAGGAATACACCATCGAGGACGGAGGACAGATTGCTTGCGCGGACTGTCACCCTATCGACGGAGACACCGAGCTTAATGAGCTTGATGAGGACGAGGACGGCAGGGACGGTCAGATGACCATTGACCTTGCCGAGACTGTATCTCACTAACACACGAGAGGGATAACTTCCCTCTCACCCGAAAAATTTTTCACAGAAAATTCACCTTTCAACTTTTGACTTTTCTTCAAATGTATGATATAATATATATGTAAGAAGGAAAGGGAAAGAACACTAAACTGCTTACAAAAAAAATTATTTATAGAGCGCCCACCGCCGACAAGTGTGGGAGAAAGAGGTTTATTATGACTAACAGAGAGTTCCTTACCGCAGTATCCACCAACGCAATCACCGAGGATGTAATCGCTTACGCTACCGCCGCAATCGCAAAGATGGACGCGGCTAACGAGGCAAGAAAGAACAAGCCCTCCAAGACCGCAATCGAGAATGCTCCCATTCTTGAGAACATCACCGGCATCCTTACCGCAGAGCCCCAGACCGCAACCGACATCGCAGGTCTCGTAGGCATCTCCACCCAGAAGGCATCTGCTCTTCTTCGCCAGCTCGTGGCTTCCGGCGTAGCCGTTCAGTCCGAGGTTAAGGCTCCCAAGCGTGGTGTAGTAAAGGCGTACGCACTTGCTCCCACCGACACCGTTGAGGGCTAATCCCTCAACAAGTCGAACGCACACGGCGGCGACCCAACAATTTAACGAATTGGATGCGTCCCTCTCCACGCGAGAGGGACGTTCTTTTTATACTCGTTTGAAGTGCGCCTATATCTTGCGGGAGGGACGAAGGGCGTGGTCGCAATAGTCCCTAATGGTTGTGGGGTCAACCCCAAAGGCGCGGGCACACTGGCCCATACTTTCATAAATCTCTACTCGGCCGTCCAGATAGCATACCTCAATTCTTTGAGTGGGCGAGTCGCGACCTACAACGTCCCAAGAGTGTATTACATTATCTTGGTGCGATACCCATTCTAGATTCTACACGTTGTTGTTTGCTTTGTTGCCATCTTTGTGGTTTACTTCGCCCACCCCTTCCAAGAACGCCGCGGCGACTAGCCGATGTATATATTGGGAGTGGCTTTGTTTATTTTTTCGCAGATTAACTCGTAGATAACCTCCACAAGGACAAGGCTTGAGTTCGCGCTACGACTTTGCGCGGCGCACCCTTCCATCATCAGACACTTCGTAGTCTGGGAAATCTTCTATTATCTTCCACATTTTCTATACCTCCTGTGTGTTCTATATATAAGTGAAAAAATTGTGTTATGACTTTACAAATGTGGGGAAAATTTGATTTTTTCTCAAAAAAGATTTATAATTAAAAGGGGAAATATAAATATAAATATATTATACACAAATTTAAATGAAAATCAAATTTTGACAGCCGCCCCCATAAAATAAAAAGAAAAGAGAGGGATTAATCTCCCTCTCTCTTTGCCTTCTGCTCGGCCTTCTTGGCGCGCATCGCTTCGTCGCGTGCAATCTTGGCAGCCTTCTTCTTGGCGTCGGCCGCAGCCTTCTCTGCCTTAGCCGCCACGTTCATCGCATAGGACTCAGCCTCGCCGTATCCATCGTAGGGGTCACCGTCGCGTGAGCCAGTGGGTACCTTGATGGTAATGACCACGTAGTTGTCCTCGCCGTCCCTGTCTACCACGGGGATGGCAATCTCGTTGGACTTGACACGGAGTACCTCCTCGCCGGAACCGGAGAGGAGATTGGTGATGATGTCGATGTACTGTGCGCGGAGTGCTTCGTTAGTTGCCTTGTTCATGCTTGCTACCTCATCTTTCATTTTTAATGTTTTTTTGAATTTTCATTTTTTTCTTTTTCTATATATATTATATCATATTTTTTGAAAAAAATCAAGTTTTAAATTGTAAACAAATTATGAATTTTTTGTGAACGGAATTTTGTAGCTCGTAGCTGCACAGAATTGGTAAAATTTTCCAGCCGCAGCTCGCAGCTCGATATTTGACATCCATAGGCGGCCCGGGTAACTTGCAGCTCGCAGCTCCCTCTCGTGTTGCAGCTCGCAGCTCACATAGTCGTAGCTCCCCTGGGGTTATCCATAGGGTCGGTCGCCCGGGACATGGTCCTGTACGTACAAAGGGTCGTCCCCTCACACGACGGAACGACCAAAATTGTTAACAAAAAATTCACATAAAAAGACTTGACTTTTTCAAAAATCGCCCGGGCATAAATCCGCCCGGGCACGACTTCTGCCACGGAATATCTCCCGTATTTTGATAAAAGAAAAAGGACGATTACTCGCCCTTCTTCTCCAAAGTAATTGGTGGTACTGTCCAATCTCCGGTATAAATACCTACACAATAATGGCACATAACACAATCTTCGCACTCTTCGGCACTCGCTTCGCACTTATCAATTAAAGCGAGAATGCCCCTGATAGTTTCTTCTTTAGTCATTTTCTTTTCTCCTCTCACAAAATACTTTTACCCACTTCCCATCTCTTCCAATACACTTCGGGGAAGCCGCCCACCTCTTCATCAAGGAATTGATAGTCAAGGTAGGGGTTTTTTACCTTATAGTCATAGGCGGTCGCAAGGTCTTTTACCACCGCATTTGCCGTTGCTTCATCGGGGAATACCCCGACCATTCCGTGGCACTCTTCATAAACGAGATAGACATATTTCATTTTCAGTTCCTCGCTTTCATTTTATATCCGTAGAGGGTCATCGTGGCTTCAAGGGGTTTTACATAGGTTCCTCTGTGCTCGTCCTCTTCTTGCCATTCACCATTGATAAATGCGATACATCTTCCGTAGGGGCTATCGCCATAGTCATCACCTGTTTTGATACAGACAACGCCATCGTCATCTTCGTATACATCGCCAATGGTAAGGTCTTGGAACTGAACAGTTGCCTCGATTTTAATTCTGTTGTCTACTTTCATTTTTTTATCTCCTTTTCTCTTTCCTTGTGTATATATTATATCATATATTTGTGAAAAAGTCAATATGTAATGTTGCACAAAGTTTCCCCTATTTACACGGCGCGGGCTGGTCATTTTGCACAAAGCGCCCGGGCCGGCGCCCGCCGGGTTCTGCCTCGGATTATACCGCAGATTTTCTCTGCGGTATTCTCCAACAAGCACGGTTGATTTTGCGGTTCATTCTCTTGTGCTTTCTCACACACTCGGCAAAGATGTAAGCCTCGATAAGCACATCTTCAAGCCCCTTGTGTTCTTCCTCAAAGTCGGGGTTGTTGGTGAGGAAGCGATAGACCACTTCGGCAGAGGTTTGAATGTTGCCTGCTTTGGACACGAAGCCGTTGTCGGTGCAGAATTTGTGGTACTTTTTCATTGAGCAGATAGTCTGACAAGCCATATGCCATATACAATGGACAGGCACACCGTAGGGGAAGAACCAACGATATTTTGACTTGGTTACATATCTTTGAGTGCGGTTTAATCCGCCATTGTCAAAGTAGGCGTTGTAAGCCATAACCGCTTTGTAATTCCACCTCTTGTAAAGGTCAAACACCATTGAGCGTATCTCGTAGAGGGTAGCCACCTTGCGAGAGCCGTCCGCTATGCCCTCGTGGTATTCGGGTATTTTCTTTGCATAGTAGGCGGACTGCATAAGGTCAGCCTCATCAAAGAAAATCTCTTTGCAGATGAAGGAGTGCTTTTCATAGACAGTGCCGTAGCGGTCAATGATAGCCAAGCCAACATCATAAGCAAGTGCGTCCTCTGCGTGATTTGCGGTTTCAATGTCGCACACAAGGTAATAATGTCTGTTCATTTTTATTCTCACTTTCTACCATAGGGAGTAGACCTCTCTCTTGCCCTCGGTGTATATATTATAACATATTTTACGGAAAAAGTCAATACTTTTTTGAAAAAAAGTTTAAGTTTTTTATTCGTCAAATTGCACAAACTTTCTACACCGCGCGAACTGATATTTGTGCATAATGACGAACGCCCGGGCGCCCGCCCTTGTTAAATTTTTAACAAGGTCGGGAGGGCGCGAGGGTTACCCCTCGCCCTTCTTGGCTTCGTGCTCGGCTCTCGCTTTCGCTCGTGCCTCGCGTTGTGCCTTGTCGCGTTCGATTTTCTTTGCCTTTTTCTCGGCTTCGGCTTTGGCTTTCTCGGCTTTTTCGGCTACGCTCTCGGCATACTGTTGAGCCACACCGTAACCGTCATAGGCTTCGCCATCGTCACGGCTACCCGTAGGTACTTTGAAGGTGATTACCACGAACTCCTCGTTGCCTTCCTCGTCAAGAGTAGGAATGGAGATTTCGTTGGACTTGGTGCGGAGGACTTCCTCGCCCTCTGCCGTGAGCAACTCTGCAAAGTGAGTGAGGAACTTATTGCGGAGTGCTTCGTGTAACTGTTTTCTTGATTTTGCCATATTGTTTACCTCTCTTTCTTACACTAATATTATACCATAAAACTTGCGGTTTGTCAAGGGGTTTTTCAAAAGTTTTTGAAAAATTTTCGCAAGTTGTCCGCATACCGCTTTCATCGTTGACTATTCGCGAGTTACTGTTATCTTGCCCCTTGACATATATATTATATCATACTTGGAGTGAAAAGTCAATAGTCATTTTGCACAAACTTTCACGAATTTTCGGCACGCCTTTTGTGCAAAATGACGGCGCGCCCGGGCGCCGGCCCGCTACCAATTTTTGGTAGTGGGGTCGGCGGTGGCAGATTACTCTGCCACCTCATCGGTGTCCACCTCATCGGTGGTGGCAAGGGAGTAACACTTTACAGTGCCTTTGCCCTTCACCTTGACATCGGCAACGGTGAGTTCGCCACCGTCAACGAGTATCTTACAGAGTGCCGAAGCCTTCTGCGTAGAGATGCCGAGAGCAGTACCAAGTGCCGAAGCAACCTGCGAGCCGTTTGCCTTGATGTAGGCAACGATGTTGTCCATAATGCCCTCGTTGGCAATCTGCTCCTTGCTCTTGGTGTTCTTACGCTTGGCGTTCTTCTCGTCCATCTTGACGAGCATACCCTTTGCCCACTCCTTCGTGGTATCGTTGGAAGTTCCGTTTGCGATAAGGGTGAGAATGTCGCGGTTAGTAATCTTGTCTGCCATAGTAATTTCCTTTTCTCCGTTTGGTAATGGGGTTATCGGCTCCCCTCTTGTGTATATATTATACCACATTTGAGTGGTTTTGTCAAGGGGTTTTTGAAAAGTTTTTCAAAAATTTTTTCCATACCTATGTGGGAGTGACGCGTATCACCTATTACTGTATCGCCCCTTGACTGTATATATTATATCATAAATAAATAGAAAAGTCAATCGTCAAAATGCACAAACATTCATTAATTTTCCACTTGTTTATTGTGCAAAATGACGAACGCCCGGGCACGTACTTGCGCCCGGGCCAGTGCCAACTAAAGTTGGCATTTACCCTCACGATACAAAGTTGAGATAGACAAAGTAACCATTTAAGATAATGGTCGATAAGTGCATTATCGTTCCCGAAACTCTACGCTCGGAAATCATATCACGAACGAAACCGAGTAACGAAATCGCAAGACCGAACCAAGCAACCTCAAAACCGATAGTCATAATTAACAGTACATTGATAACGGTGAGGAAGCAACGCAAATCGTTCCACTCAAACTTGTATTTTTTGTTGATGTTAAAAAACTTTTTTACCTTTTCCATAGTAGTAACCTCTCTTTCTTACACTAATATTATACACCAAAACAGTAAAAAAGTCAATATGGCAAATTGCACAAAGTTTTTATACAACGAGAGGGAGTTATTGTGCACTTTGACGAACGCCCGGGCGGTCACGCGCCACGTGACAAAGTCACGCGATGGCGCGGAGTACCTCGAAGATTTCTTCGGGAGTGTAAGCACCCTCACCCCAACCCTCTCGGTTGTGTGCCTCGTCATCAAAGAGGATACCCTGACCGATGGTGTGCTTCGGTGTGCCGTAGGCTACGATGTGTATTTCGTCAAAGTGGACACTTGCAAGGTGCTTTTCAAGCCAAGCAAGCTTTGCTCTCGTTACAAGCTCGTCATACTCTGCGGTAGAGGCTTTGCTCAACCAAGAGATAATGCAGATTTCGTTGCCCTCTCTTTGCAGGGTATTGAGCCTACGAGCCAAGCGGTTCATATTTACCATAGGCTTTGCGTTTGCATAGGGGAACGGATTGCCGTTGATTAAGTATTCCAACCAACCCTCAACTCCGTAAAGGTCTGCGATAGTGCCGTCCATATCAAAGTATATCTTTTTCATTTTGCTTACCTCGTTTCTTCCTTTTTACACTCTTATTATACCATACTTTTCGGCATTTGTCAAGAGGTTTTTGAAAAATTTTTAAAAATTTTTTTTGGTGGAGCAAGGGGGATTTGAACCCCATTGGCAAGACATTCTTTTGAACTCACCAAGCGACTATTCACCTTGCGGTTTACTTGTCAGTGCTACCCTGATGCACCAGTCTTGCCCCATTTACATATATATTATATCATATAATAAGCAAAAAGTCAATATGGCAAATTGCACAAACTTTTTCGTGTCCGCGTCTTGTGTGTTGTGCAGTATGCACAAAGCGCCCGGGCGAGTTAGCACGCGCTAACTCACCAAAAACTGATTTGCCGTCTTATGAGTTCGTCCTCCTCATATGCAAAATCAACACTTTCGGTACTGAAATCGCTTTCGGTGGAATGGTGGTACAAGTCTATTTCATTGACTGAATATAACTCGTAGACTGCGACCTCCAAATCTACATCATTTTCTTTTGCGAACTCCTTAACCTTTTCGCTGTCCTCCTCGGACAACTTGCAAGTGTATTGCACTGTTGCGGTAACTTCAACTGTAAGCATTTTCTTTTTCCTTTCTTGTTCCTTGTGTATATATTATACCACAAATTTAATCATTTGTCAAGTGTTTTTTTCAAATTCTTTCCACTTTAATATAATTCCTTTTTCAAACGCTTCCTCTTCAAGAAATTTTTGTACCATACTTACCACACCCTCGGTAATGGTATCATAATCGGTAATCCAAAATGTCTTATAACAACGATAAGAGCAACGGAAGAATTTCCATTTCGGTCTTGTCACCTCGTATATGGTAACATTTACCATACTACCACTCAACTCTGGCACAACCTCAACCTCAAAATTTCTATTGTTTAAAACTATTGGTAATCTTTTCATTGGTTTTACCCTCTCTTTCTTACACACACATTATACCATAAAATAATAAAAAAGTCAATAGTCAAATTGCACAAACTTTCGCCCGTCTTTTTGGTGATTATGACGGACCGCCCGGGCCAGTGTCAACTATTGTTGACACCGCCCCATTATCTGCGGTCGCGGTTGTTAATTCCGTAGTGGCACACGCCCCTCACATATACACCCTCGATAACCCTCATATGCCTCATATTACGGAGTGCATTGTTGAGTGAAGAAATGGTGATGAACGGCACACCGTCATTGTCCTTGGGAAATCTTGCATAAATCTCCTCTTTTGTGAGCAACATATCGTCAACCTCGTTGAGTACTCTTTCAATCTCGTAGTACGCATCAGTAATTCTTTCGGCTTCGTTTCTTGTAATCATTTTATTTACCTCTCTTTCTTACATACTAATTATACCACAAACAAACCGATTTGTCAAGTGTTTTTGAAAAAATTTTTATAAAAGTTTTATACCCAATACGAACACAACAATAGAAAGTATTAGTGCCATACCACCAAAGTATAAACCGACAATCAGAATGTGCCCTTTTTCAAAACTTAATTTAGTTATATACGCGCCCACAAGTAAAAGCAAGACGCTCATAATAATTAACCACATAATATTTTCTCCCTTCTTACACTTATATTATACCACACTTCGCCCTGTTTGTCAATATCTAAATTGTAAACAATTTATGAACGCGGCCCGGGCGCCGCGCCAACCAAACTTTACATTTGGTCGGCTTGGCGAGAGGGAGATTACTCTCCCTCTACACCCGACCCCTCTGCATCGGTAGTGGCGAGTGCGTAAGCGGTGAGTTCGCCCTTGCCCTTTACCTTGACCTTAAACTTGTCAAGCATACCGAGTTTGACCATTTCGCCTGCGACACCGTTGGTCTTTTGGGTGTTCTGACCGATTGCTTTTGCGAGGTCAGGCGAGGTCATAGAGCCATTGGCGAGAGCCACGAGGATAGCCTCTGCGATAGGCTTGTTCTCCTCTTTGATTTCACCGTTGGGTGCTTTTCTCTTGGCGTTCTTGTTGTCAAGTTTGAGGATAGCCTCACGAGCATAGGCGAGTTCTGCCTCACCAACCTTGCCACCGATAACTGCGTTGTAAAACTCTCTTGCGGTCATTTTCTTGTCTGCCATATTTTCAATTCCTTTTCTCCGTTTTTATGAGTTCGGCTCTCTCTTTGTGTATTTATTATAACATATTTTGGGGAGTTTGTCAAGAGGTTTTTGAAAAGTTTTTCAAAAATTTTTTTCGGCTACTCTTGGTCTGCCTACCTTTACCGAATACGAGAGTGGGCATCACCCTCGCCTCTTGACACTATTATTATATCATATTATGAGTGAAAAGTCAATCGTCAAAATGCACAAAGATAAAAAAGTTTTTGCCCCGATTATGTACAAAGTGCACAAACCGCCCGGGCGCGAGTTAGCACCCGCTAACCGAGAGGGACGTATTCGGCGCGAACCGATACCATTACCGATTCGCGCCTTGTTCGTCAAAAGCACATATCGCACTCTGCCTTGAAGATTGCCTTGCCCATTTCCACAACGGGATTGAACACCTCAAAAGACATCAAACGGTGATACATTATTTCGCCCGTCTGTTCGCAAATGACAGTGACATCGGGAAATGCCAATTCAAGAGTGGTTGCAACTTCCATTGCATTTTCTAAATCGCCAACGCCCTTGAACTCAACATTCATTCCGCTTGTCTTGTTGCACTTTGCCTCTACACAGTAAGTGATTTCCATTTTAATTACCTCGCCTTTCTTTTTCTTACACATATATTATATCACAAACTTGTTCGTTTGTCAATACCTTTTTGAAAAATTTTTATTGTTAATTTTTTAACAATCCCGGCCCGGGCGCGCCCTCTCATACGAGAGGGTAGTCATAGACCTCGCACCTTTTGGTGTCGACCACCTCAAGATACGCCCTCGCGATGTGTCCAAGGGTAGTCCACGCCTCTGCGCGAGTCATTGCCTCGCTTGCGCTTTCGCACACCTCCACCTGCGAGATGTGCTTGCCATCGGCAAGAAAAACGATGCATTTGTAAGAATGGAACATAATGATTACCTCACTTTCTCTTTCTGTATATATTATACCACAAACCGCACGATTTGTCAAGTGGTTTGCGAAAATAATTGAAAAAATTTTCGCGCCCGGGCGGCCCGGCACGGCACCGGCCGCGCCCGCCATTGGGGAAACCCTCGCTCCGTCCACACACTCTTTCAAGGGTTGAGTGTTGTCTTTGGTCTACTGTCTTATATACCGAGTGGTAGTCTTACAGAACACCTTGCGTTCCCACCTCTTATGGCTTTGCTACTCTGCGGAGAGTGACCTATTAACTCGGTTGGCAAGTCTCTCTTGCCTGTCGGACTTATGCGGTTAGTCCGAAATCCGCGGTAATTGGCGGTGGGTTCTTCCCATCCCCTCTTACACTTATATTATACCACACTTTTAGTGATTTGTCAAGAGGTTTGGCGAAAAAAGTTTAATTTTTTTTCGCAAGTTTAACAATGGCATAAATAATTCTTGCAACGAGCATAGCAAGGAAAGGATTAACAATGGCATATAGAAGCAACCACGCCAAATCGTCCCAACCTGAAAAGAAAGTCCCCTTGATTTGTGCGAAAACAAGAGAAAGCCAAGTATTAACCAAAAACCAAGCAAGAATAATAACCGCAACCAACATAACCGAAACCTCATTTCTTTTATTTACATACATATTATACCACAATGAGAGGGAAAAGTCAACCCCTTTTGTGAAAAAATCTTGCACAAGTTTACACCGCGCGAACCCCAACTTTTTGTGCAAGTTGCCGGGTCCGCGCCCGGGCAGACCTCGTTAAATTTTTAACAAGTGAGAGGGAGAAAAAGACGACCCGATTTTTCGGGTCGTCGCCTTGTTAGTCCGCCTTAACGGACTTTTCAAGAAGAAGAATGTTTGCCGCCTCGTTTGCGGAAATCTCAATTACTACCCCTTTGAGAAGGTCAATCTCTGCGGTGGAGTTGTGAACAGTTGCGGTCTTTCCATTAAGGAAGAGGTACCACTTTGTTTCGGTCGGCTTGGTCATTTTTATCGGTTTCATTTTTTTATCTCCTTTGTTCTTTCCTTTGTGTATTTATTATAACATATTTTTTCCCATTTGTCAAGTCTTTTTTCAAAATTTTTTCAAGTTTTTGCTTGTTAAATTTTTAACAACCCGCGCCCGGGCAGAAGTCCGGTCTGCGCCATGCACGTAAAAGAGGGTCTATGCGACCCTCTCTTTTAAGTAATTAAGCATTGCGCCTGTTTCGTGCTTTAATCTTATCTTTTCTGCGCCACCGTTTTTACCACTCTCTTTTGTAACCGTTCCAAACTCTTTTACAAAAGCGATGTATTCCTCTCTGCTCATTACATAGGCGATACCCTCTTTTGTGCCGTAGATGTATTCGGTTGCCTTATCGTCTGCGAGATATTCCTCTACGCTTGTACCCTTGCACACGCTTGCTCTTGCGCTCTTGATTTGGTAGGTCAGGCAATCAGCACCGAGGTTGTGGGCGAGATTGTCGGCTCTCTCTATCGTGCCCGTGAGTGCGAATCTTATAGACTGTTCTGCGTTCTGTCCGTGGTTGGCGTAGTTGTTAAGGTAGTTAAATCTAAAGGTTGTCATTTCGTTGTCCTCTCTTTCTTACACCTATATTATACCATAAAAGCCCGGGTTTGTCAATACCTTTTTTGAAAAAAATAAAAAAATATTTTTCAAAAACCCCTTGACATTTTGCTTGACTTATGGTATAATATATACGGAAGGTGGAAGAGGGCCTCTTTTTTTATACGGCCCCGGATGCGCCCGGGCATGCACCGGCTTGTTAAATATTTAACAATCGAGAGGGACGAAAAAAGAGGGGTTTTTATTCCCCTCTTTTCTTACAGTTTAAGTGTTACATATTCGTCATATGCCCCATTGTATACAAGTCCATACTCCCTTACCATACCAAGCCACAGGGCAAGGCTCTTTTGGTCTTCTTTAGCTTGTGCCTTATTCGTGCCGAGTATGTATGCTTCCCATATGCGTGCTACCATACGCTCCGCACGCTCCCAACAAAGTGTTATTTCGTGATTACTCATAACGAAAACCGCCTTTCTTTTACTGTAATAATTATACCATAAATTAACCATTTTGTCAAGTCTTTTTTGAAAAAAATTTTTTTAATTATTTTTAAAAAACCCCTTGACAAATGCCCGGGAATATGGTATAATAAGACAGAAGAAAACGAAAGGCGGTCACGAAAATGACACACATCACACTTTGCGAAAACTTTGAGAGAACCTACAAGAACAACGGACAACACCTCGAACAGTGGTTCCGCTTCACCCTCACCGGCAAGGTTGAAAAAGCCGACAACCTCGCACACGACAAGGGAACGGACATCGGCAACTACTCCGTAAAATCGGCAAGAGCAACGGTCTGCAAGGGAACGGACATCACCGCCTACCTCAACACCGACAAAGCAACCGAGTTTGTTTACATCACCGCAAACGGAATTGCCTACATAATGAACCGCACCGAGTACACCGCCTTCGTTGAGACCTTCGGCACAGTAACAACCGAGAGTGCAAAGAATGGCGGACACAAGAAAATCAGACTTGGACACGAAACCGCAAAACTCCTTGAATGGCTCGCCACCGCGTGAGCCATTCGCCCGAGAGGGACGAGAGGGACGGGCTCAGGGCTTAGGCTCAGGGCTCGCCCAAAATTTTGGGGAGGGGTAGGGTTTTGCAATTTTGTACATTTTGTACAAAAAAATTTGGCGGCCCTGGCTACAAATATCCATGAAATAAAAAATCGAACCACCACAAACGCTGGTAAAAATTTGACTTTCGCCCAAATTTCGTATATAATATAAGTGTAAAGAAAAAATATAGGAGACTCACGACGTCCATAAACCAGCTAGAGTATTAACCGGCACTTGTTAATGGATGTACACATATAATTTATTTATGGCAAATAACCGACTACGGCTTGACTTTTCGTTAAGCACCACCACCGAACGCATTAACTTTCTCAATACCTACCTAACACAAGAGCAATTTGTTAAAGACCCGCCCAATGAGGAAGAACTTGATATGATGGGCAAATATATACTCTGGGGCAAAGACCCAGTCACCGGCAAGAACGGCAAGCAAATGGGCCTACAACTGGAGACGAAACACGGCACTTGGGACGACGAACCCGTAGACTCCCTAGACGCACTGCTAGAACAACCAACTTTTTCGGAGACCTAGTTATCCGCATTAGGCTCCACCCAGTTCCGCACAAAGAAAGAGAAATTTTCCCGAGAGGAAGCACTTGCCAGTTGCCCCGATGATATGCGCGAACAACTAACCTCCTTGTTCCACGAGATAGACCGCTTGGACTATATGATTGAGTGGTATGAGTTAGAGCATGGGAAGAGAACGAAGGAGATACGCTCCGACTTATTGAAGAAGTTTGATGAGGAAGAGATATGTACAATGCGCGAACTGGTCTCGCATTGGAACTAGTATAAGTATTTGAAGAAGAGACATTAGCTCGTGGATATGAGACGAGAACAATACACGCTAAGGGATGCGTTTAAGAAGATTTCGTTTTCTGCGCCGACTGAATAGTTTACTCCGGATGAACCATTTGATTTTGATGCCGGCATTGAGGTATTGCCACTTGGTATTAAGCATAAATCACCGATTGCCGCACTAGTGTTCCGTACATGGCGCGAACTGGTCCCGGGTACGATTTCACAATAGGACGAAAAGCTCGTCTCCGACCTATACTGGCAAAAATAGACATTCAATAAAAAGTTGCAGTCCGCGCAGTGTAAATATAACAACTACTTTGACTTCCGCGAACTTGAGCACGTATATCAACTGCTTGACCAACAAGTTGCCCTTGCCGAGATAGTGCCCGAGCAAAACATGGACTCCAACTTAAATTCTTTATTAAACACGCTTCAATTTTATGTAGACCAGGCAGATCTTACCGACATTTAGAGAGAGATACTCGACATGAAATTACATAAGAGAAAGAATACTGATATTGCCTGGGATATAAATCACAAATATGGTAAGACATATACGTCTAATTATATTAGTACAATATTCCGTCAACGCATCATACCACGAATTAACGATGCGGCGACCTATCACGAGAAAGTAATCAGCAACATTTTCTTCCCCGAAGAATTTAAAACTTGCTGCCATTGCGGCGAAACAATGTTGCGCGACCCCATAAACTTCACTCGTAAATCCAGAGCAACTGACGGCTTCTCTTCTCGTTGTAAGAAGTGTGAAAAAGAAGCCAGACAAGGAGGCAAATAATTATGATTTTTAACAAAGATAAAGACACCCAAGAGTTTGTGAATAAGATTGTTAAAATAACACCTGAAGAGTTTATCGCATTGGCACAACTGCTTGATGTTAAAATGTCAGTGGTTGATAAAGAAACTGGCGAATATGCTCTGCGCGATGCCGAAGACATACTTAATGAATGTATAAGCGTATTTAGGAGAATGCCGCACAAGGCGCGAAAAGCAATTCTCAAAGCAATGGCTAAGTCCAAAGGAGTAACCAATGGGCCTACAACCGAAGATTCAACGAACTAATAAAGGATTTCTGCTGAAGTCCTGTCAGAGATGCAACAGTTCCTTTTCCGAAGAGGGATTCGCGCCTACTAAGTCCCTCTTCTACCCCGATGGGGTAATCCCTGTATGTAATGATTGCGTGGATAGGCTTATTGAGACCCGCACGGAGGGCGGCGACTGGAAGATGGTTGATAAACTATGCTAGTTGGCCGATATTCCTTTTGTGCCGAAACAGTGGCAGACGATTTATGATATGAACCCCGTTGGTGCTTTTTACCGCTATGCTACTATATTCCAAAGTGCGGAATATGAGGGGTTGGGATGGGGAGATTACTTTGATGCGTTCCGTACATTGCGCGAACAGCAAAAAATTGAAGAAGAACTGCCCGGTCTTGCTGAGGAAAAGCAGAGGAAATTGCGCGAACGCTGGGGTGGCAACTATGATGACGAAGCCCTTGCGTATCTGGACGACCTTTACAACGGCCTGCTTAATACCCAAAACATAAATGGAAAGTTGTAGAAAGACCAAGCAGAAAAAATCTGTAAGATTTCTTATGAAATTGACTGCCGAATTCGTGATGGCACAGATTTTGACAAACTGCTTGCATCCTATGACAAACTCGTAAAAGCCGCTGACTTCACACCCAAAAATGTTAAAAACATAAATGACTTTGACACTTGCGGTGAGTTGATAAAGTGGTTAGAGAAGACGGGTTGGGTTAATCAGTATTATGATAACGTCCCTCGCGACATTGTAGATGAAACCATCGCCAATATCCAAGCATTTAACCAACGTCTATACACTAACGAGTCCGGTATCGGTGAAGAAATTACTCGCCGTTTGGAAAACTTGAGAACCGCTCAACAACTTGAAACTGGTAATTACTACTCTACTGGTTCTGAGGTTGAGGATATAGACGCATATGAAAACGATGGCTACGAAAGGTTATTTAAGTATGATGACGAGTTCAAAGCGGAGGAGGATGAGTAATGGTTGAAAACAAAAAGCTCAAACTCCTCGGTGAGCGAAAATCATTGGAAGATAGTGCCGAGTATGTAAAAGTTGGATATAAGAAAGGCTTTCCTATTGAAAAAGGAGTAGTACTAAACGAAGACTATTTGCGCGAACACCGTGAAGACATCGCTGGTATGTTTTAGTACTTCTCTGCATATCCCGACTTGTTTATTGACCTAATTACTCCCGAGGATGACAACTTCCAATTATTCTTTTATCAACGGATATTTCTTCGCTCGGTAATGCGCTTTCGCGAAGTTTATCTAACTGCGGCGCGTGCTTTCTCTAAGTCATTCCTAACCATTCTCGGCCTAATGCTTTAGTGCGTGTTTATTCCTGGACGAAAGGTGTTCATTTGTGCGCCTAATAAAACACAGGGTGCCCAAATTGCACGAGAGAAAATAGCAGAAATTTATCAGCACTGGCCTCTAATCAAAAATGAGGTCTTTGGTTGTGAATTATCTGACACTCCCGGTAATTTTGGTAAGGACTATGTTACCATTAAATTTAGAAATGGTAGCCAGTTCGACGTGGTTGGTGCTTTGGAATCTACACTTGGTGGTCGTCGTCACGGTGGTCTCATAGACGAGATTAAAAACCACGATGAAGAGAACATTAACACTATCGTATTGCCCCTACTTAACGTCTCTCGCCGTATGGCAAACGGTAATATGAACGAGAAAGAGCCAAATCAGCAAGTAATATGCTGTACTTCTGCTTGGCAGAAAACCTCATTCGCATATGACAAACTAATTAGTATTTTTGAAAACTCCATTATGCAACCCACCCACTCATTCTGTATGGGTTGTGATTACCGCGTACCTATGCTACACGGACTATTGGAGAAATCATATATAACTAACCTAAAGTTAGACCCTTCATTTAACGAAACTTCTTTTGCAACCGAGTATCTGTCTCTATGGCAAGGTGCTTCGCAGGAGTCGTGGTTTAACTTTGACAAACTTACAAAATATAGAAAAATAAAAAATCCAGAAAACAAAGCAAAAATTAGTAGAGCCACACAAAATCAATTCTACTTAATATCAGTGGACGTGGGCCGATTAAATGACCAAACCGTCGCTAGTATATTTAGAGTAAACGTAGACAACCAAGGCCGCTACTGGGCAACTCTGGTTAATCTTAAAGTCCTGGCGCGAACTGCAGAGACCAAAACTTTCTCGCAACAAGCCATCGACTTAAAACGCCTCATTCGTGATTTCCACCCGCGCGAAGTTGTTATTGATACGAACGGTCTGGGTGTGGGTTTAGCCGATGAAATGATTAAACCCCATTATGACGATATGGGCCAGTTTTATCCCGCTTATGCTTTTTCCAATGATGAGAACTACTATCCCATCCAACCAAAGGATGCGGAGAAAATCCTCTATGGTATCAAAGCAAACGGACCCCTTAACTCTAAAATACACGGAAACGCATATGCGCGACTGAATAGCGGAATGGTCCGCTTCTTGATAAAAGAACAAGAAGCAAAGAGTGCCCTACTTGCTACAAAAACTGGTCAGAAGATGTCTGTTTATCAGAGAGTTGAGCGCATTATGCCTCATGAAATGACCACGAAACTATTTGATGAAATGGCAAACCTTCGACTCAAACGAACCGGAAACCAAACTGATATTGTGCTTGAACAAATCAATGCACGATACCCCAAAGATAAATATTCTTCATTTGCTTATGGCTTGTGGAGAATAAAAGAATTGGAAGAAGAGGCCGCGTAGAAACGCCGTCGCAGATTTGGTTCAGGAAACGGTGGAGCACGAAAATTGACATTTTTCAGTTAATCAGGAGGAGTAATAATGGAAAATCAGGAATATACAAAAGTTCCTCATACCTTTACCCTTGACTCCTTTTCTAAGGCACAAAACAAAATGATTGCCACCAATGACAGAACCTATGGTGCGGTACGCTCTTCATATTGGCGCCTCGTTGAGGGTCATAGAGAATACACCGAAAAAGAGGTTCACGATATCATTAATTCGGGTTCTTTTCTGGAACAGCAAAAACTGTCTCGGAACTATTTTAATAAAGAGGGCTACTACAAACAAATCCTCATTCACTATGCTACACTTTTAACTTATGCGGGCTTATTAATACCTAATCCAAGTATTGGTAAGAATCTCTCCACTCCCCACATTCAAAAGAAGTATTATGGTGCATTGGATTATGTAGAGCGAATGAATTTACCAGTATTCCTCACTAACTGCGCGTTACGCGCTCTGGTAGATGGTGCTTATTACGGCTTAGTTACTGAGTTGGATAAGAATGTCTTTACTACGATAGACCTCCCGGCAGAGTTTTGTATAACTAGACTAAAGGACGCACAAGGAAATGATGTCATTGAGTTCAATCTTGCTTATTTTAACTCAATAAGCGACCAAGAAGCCAGAAAAGGTGCTCTCGCGGCTTACCCCAAAGCTGTTTCCAAAGCCTACCACGAGTGGGACGCCGGAAAGCGCAAGAGTTCGTGGTTTATCATTCCCAGTGAAATATCTATTTGTTTCCCTATTTTTGATGGAAGACCACCTTTCCTAAGTATTATACCCGCAACCATTTCATATGATGATGCCGTTGCTACAGAAAGGGAAAGAGACAGAGAAGAAATTAAGAAGATTATTGTTTAGAAGATCCCCCACCTTACTGATGGCAGACTTTTGTTCGAGCCTGATGAAGCTGAGGAAATTCACAAAGGTACCGTTGGTATGCTTAAGGGAAATGAGAATGTTAGCGTTCTTACCACTTATGCAGATGTTGATTCTATCACATCCAAAACACAAGCAGATAATACCGAAGGCACTCTAAACAAGATTGAGAGTAACATTTACGCACAAGGCGCGACTAGTGGCCAAATCTTCAATGCTGAAGGCAGTGTTGGTTTGGAAGCTGGTGTCCGTAGTAATATCGCATTTATGATGATATTTGCTAATAAAGCGGCGGCGTACATTACAAACATGCTTAACCGCAAATTTGCCAATGGTAATGTTAATTTTACTTACAGAATTCTCCCTGTATCTTATCACAATTATGACAAGTTTGCCGACAATGCTTTTAAGTTTGTTGGTTCTGGTTATAGTTTCTTAATGCCTGCAGTTGCGTTTGGACTTAGTCAGCGCGACCTTGGCAACATTAAAGATTTGGAAAACAACGTATTAAAACTTGGTGAAAAGCTGATACCACCTTCTACTTCTTATACGCAAAGTGCATCTGACAAGGATGGCGGTAAAACTTCGGAAGACGATAAGCCTGATGAAGAAGGAAATGCTGGAACACCAGCAAAGACCGACGTAGATGCGGGCGGTCGTCCTAAAAAGGAAGAAGGCGAGAAGGCTGACACAACAGTAACCACACAAGAATCACGAGAAAAATAACGGTGGAGGTTTTATAACCAATGAATAATTCTGTAATCAATACGAATTTTCCAATCACCGTTTATGGAAATTTAGAAAAATTCACAGACACTATGTCTATTGGTCGTGTACGTATTTTCTACAAGTACGGAAATAGAAACGGCACCTATATTACGGACGAGTTTGCGGAGAGTTTGGTAAAAACTCTTCCCTACACTCCCGTTAAGGGCATTTATGAGGATTCGGATTATACCGACCACGGTTTAAAGCGCGAAGAGGGACGTATCTATGGTATCGTTCCCGGTCCACAAGATATGAACTTCGCGTGGGAAAAACACGTAGATGCCGATGGAGTTGAACGCGAGTATGCTTGCGTTAACGTGTATTATTACACCGCTCTATACGAAGAAGCCGGAGAAATTGACGGAAAAGGCCAGTCTATGGAACTTTACAAGAAGTCCATTACTGGAGATTGGAAGATAATTGATGGCCGTAGGTGGTATGTGTTTGAAAAAGGAAGTTTTTTGGGACTTCAAGTTTTGGGAGATGATGTTGAACCCTGTTTTGAGGGTGCGGCGTTCTTCTCATTGTACGATGCCGTTAAGGATTTGTGCGAAAAGCTTGAAGCTTACCAGAGCAATTTCCAGAACTACGGAGAAGGAGGAAACACGATGCCTACACTTACATTTAAGGTATCCGACAACCAGAAGTACAACTTCTTGTGGGCGCTTTTAAACCCCAATTACAATGAAGAAAACAACTGGACTGTTGAATATGGCATTTGTGATATATATGACGAGTACGCAATCGTTAGAAACTACGCCGAAGGCGTGTTTGAGCGTGTTTATTACACCAAGAATGACGAGAACGACTCGCTTGAAATCACTAACAAGGAGCGCTGCTATATCGTTGACGTAAATGAAAACGAGAAGAACGCACTTGATAACCTTCATAAGTTGAATAACAATACTTATGAGGCAATTGATGAGAATTTCACTTCTATGGCTAACGAGTTGAGTACCGCCAATGAAAATCTTACAGCGGCTAACGCAACTATTGAAGAGCGTGATAATACTATCAACTCTTTAAATGATGAAATTTCTCTCAACAACACTAAAATTGAAGAGTTGGGTAGCGAGAATGCTACTTTAATTCAGGAAAAGGATGATGCGGTTGCTCTTCACACTGCGGCAACTGAGCAGATTGCTTCTATCCAAGCAACTTTGGATGGTGTAAATGCAACTCTTGCCACTGTAACTGCTGAAAGAGACACACTCGCTGCATTCAAAAAGAATATAGAGGATGATGAAAAGAAGGCTCTTATTGCTGACTACGCAAATCAACTTCCTGCAGATGTAATTGAAACATATACTAATAATATGGACAACTACTCTATTGAGGACCTTGATATGAAGTTAACATATGAGTTAAAGAGAAACCATCCCGAAATCTTTTCTAAAGGTACACCACCTGCCTATGTTCCCAAGGCCGACCTTGGTGCTGAAGGTGGAATAAATGCAATTCTTGCTAGGTACAAGAAGTAATTTTATTGGAGGAATACAATAATGGCACTTACAAAGCTTGCTAAAGTTGGTTATGGCCAGCTTGAACTCAACTTTGCTGCATTCCGTCGTTACGGTGCAATTGAGGCAAAGTGCAGACTCGCTGATGGCATCGATTTCATTGAGAATGGTATGCTTCTTGCTGTTGACCGCGTAAACAATACCGTTGGATACCCCACCGGTGCAGAGGGAGAAGTTATTGCCCTCAACTACACTACCGAGCACATGTATGATCCTAGAGCAAACGCTCTTAAGGATTTCAGACTTGAGAAGAACTCTTTCCTTCCTCGTCTCGGTTATATCGGCGTTGCTGATAAATTCACTACTAATACTGTTTGCTATGATGATGCAGCAGAGATTGGTACTTACAAGTATGGTAAGCCCTGCTCTACCGAAGGTTTTGAGGGCTACATTGAGCTTACGAACACTCGCGATGGCGCGTATGTACAGGTTCTTGCGATCACTGACATGCCCGATGGCCAGAAGGCAGTTAAGTTCGGTGGCTTGAACTAATTAAAGGAGGTATGTGAATAATGACTATTGCAGAACTTAGAGAATTGGCTCGTCACGCTGCTCGTCGCACTGCTCCTACCGAGTTCTCGGTTGCTAACGTTGACGCTGCTATCGCAGACGAATTCAAGAAAATGACCGGTTCCATAAACAACTTTATGAGAAACCGTTACGATATCTATGATATCATTATTGAAAATGCTGACGAAATCGTTCCTGTTAAGGTTATGGACGCTATGGGTCAGTTTGCAGAGGTTATCGCTATTGCTAACGGTGACCAGAAGGTATTCAAGAGAGGTGGTCTTGGCCGTAACCGTGCTAAGAAGTTCCTCACTCAGGTTGGCTTAAACGGTCTTTATGAGACATTCAGACTCGACCACGAGACCTTCACCATCGGTATGAAGTCTATCGGTGGAGCAGTTGGTATCGACTTTGAGAGAATGATGGATGGTGCAGAATCTCTTGCAGAGTTCATGTCCGTTCTTGCAGAGGCTCAGGAAGATGCTATCTATGTTGAAGTACAGAACGCTCTTATGGCTGCTGCTGAGAGCACTGTAATGCCTGGTGCTAACAAGGTTGCTGGTGCTTATAGCGCTGCTGACCTTCAGAAGCTTGTTAATATTGTAAAGACCTACGGCGGAAGCGCTACTATCTTCGCTTCTCCTGAGTTCGTTGCAGCAATGGGACCTGATGCTATCGTTCCTCCTACTGCTAACCTTCCTGGTGTTTACAATCCTCGTGACATCGAAGACATCGCTGCTAATGGCAGAATCAAGATGTTCCGCGGAACTCCTGTTGTTGAACTTCGTCAGTCCTTCCTTGACGAGAAGAATGAGCAGGTTATGATTAATCCTCAGTTCGCTTACGTTCTTCCTTCCGGTAAGGAGAAGATCGTTAAGGTTCTTCTTGAGGGTGCTACTCAGATGTATGATGTAGTAAATCCTGACCAGTCTATCGAGATCCACACCTACAAGAAGGTTGGTGTTGGTATCCTTGCATTCAATAACTGGGGTATTTACAAGAACACTGCTATTTCTGTTGATAACTGGTACAACCCCGCTCGTCTTGGTGTTGACGTTAGCTACAACAAGATTTAATTAAGTTTGAGTATATAAAAATTGGCTAGGGAGGCAACTCCCTAGTCAATCATTAAAAAAAATAAGCGCCATAGAGCGTGCGTAAAAGGAGAAATTTTATAATGGATAATACTGTATATGTAAGAAGCGCGAGTGATTGGACCTTGGTTGTGGATGTTCCCCATTTGACACTTCACAGAGTTTGGAATAAGAGAGGTCAGAAGTACCCTATTGATAGAACAACACTTATTCAGGCATATTATGAGCCTGCTGTTGAGGCATTGTTCCTTGCCGGTTCGTTGATTGCGGAAGATGTTGAGTTCTTGAGAGAGGTTGGTCTTCTTGATGAAGATACTAATAAGAGTGTAATTTATGAGTTGACTGATGCTATGAAGTTGAGACTTATAAAGAATATGCCTCTTGTTGATGTGAAGAAAGAGTTGGCAAAGATGACACAAACCCAGATTGAAGAGCTTGCGGATTTTGCTATTATGAACTATACCGACCTGATGATGGATAGAATTGATTTACTTTCTAAGGCTTCTGGTAAGAAGATTATGGAGGCTATCAAGAATTACAAGGCGGCGCAGGAGGATTAATTATGACTCCTTATATTAAAGTTTACGAGGCTTTTCTAGCCCGTATTCTTGAAGATGAGTGGGAGAACTGGCTGATTGATGAAGCCATGATGGACTGGCGCCAAATTTTGGATATGGCGGTTCCCCATTTTAAGTTCCCTAGAGTGGACTTGAGCCAAACCGACGAAGGGTTTAGCGGAGACCTAACGGCGGCAGAAATTCAGATTATTGCTAACTTTATGAAAGTTGAATGGCTGAATAGATGTATTATGACTTGGGAGAACGTGAAACCGTTATATACGGAGAGAGATTTCTCGCAAGCAAACTTACTGGATAAGTTGGATAAAATGCTTGAATCGGAAAGGAAGAATGCCGAGAAGATGGAGAGTATTTATTATCGTTCCAGAAGTGGCAAGCCATTTGATTTTACAAAATTGGCGGGTACAAAATGACCGAAGAAATGAGAAATGAATACAACGAGAAAATGAGAAGTCAGTTGTTTGGTTTGCTTTGTGAATATGAGAAAGATAGGAATTGGGAGAGATTTTTGGACTCTATTCTTATTGAACTGCTTAATATTGATGAAGATAGAAAGACTCCTGATTATTACAAGTTGTATTCTAAATTGAGTTCTCTCCGCTACTTGTCATACAAGTATTTTAGAACTACAATTTTTGATTGTATGAATTTGGTTACAAGGATTTAACAAATGGCTGATTTGGACTATATTGAGATTTATAGAAGAAGACTGAACCGTTATGGTTTAGACTATCAGTCTCGAGTTCAGGGCCAAAGGGAACGTGATTTTGACAATTATTTACTAAAGTCAATTTATAGAGTTGATTTTTGGTATGATAATATGTATGTTCCGGCCACACTGGAAAGATATAAGCAAGATTATACAGAAACTCAATGTTATTTACTTACAAGGCGCGAACTGGAAATTCCAAATGGAACTATGGTGAGAGTTGAGAGTAGGGGTGGCAAAGAGCAGATGTATATGGTGTGGTGGAAAGAAGAAATTGAAGCGAGTGGGTATAATAGATACGTAGTATTGAAAATGACTCACGAACTTACATGGCGCGACTCCGAAAATGTATCGCACACTGCGTGGGCATATTTTTCGGGTCCCGGCACTTCAACTGTTTCAGATACTATTAAGTCGTCTAGTGGCGAAGCAGTTTATAATGAAAACAATAACTTGCATATGTTTATTACATCCTATGATAAGACACTATGTAGAGATGTTTATTTTGAGAATAAGCAGGGAGAAACTAATGGTGGATATGTTGTGAGTGAAGTTGACTTTACTTCGACTCCTGGTGTCGCCTACGTTTCGGTTGATCCTTCTTATGTTAGAAGTCAGACATACTCCGCGGATTTGGCAAAAAATGGTAATTCCGCCCAGAACGCATGGCTTAATGGAGGTAGCAACTAATGGGTGTACGTAATTGTTCCGAACTTGGTGAAAACCTTCAAAAGATTGTAAAGCGCTTGCTTGCGAATGACGAGCTTGTAAAACTTCTTTACTATGAGCAGGATGACCCGTTGGGCCAGTCCGCTCTAAGTACAGACATGAAAGAGCGAGAAGTGTTTGAAAAGTTGATAAAGACCGTACCTCGCGTGGGTACAAAAGATACAGCAAAATCGGTAATTGTTGTATATGTTCAGAAAGCAGGAAAATTATCTGGCAATAAAGAGTTTAAAAATGTAAGAATTTTAGTGGATGTTATTGTGCCGCTCACTCAGTGGTATATAAGAGATACCAATTTTAGACCGTTTGCCATTCTTGGTCAGGTACAATCCTCGCTTGATGATAAAACAGTAAATGGTTTAGGCAAAATACAGGGCGGCGATTTTGAACTAAACTTTGTTACCGATGATGTAATCTGCTATTAGCAGATTTACGAAATAACAGAATATGACTGATATTCGTGCTTTTATCGGTGCGCCGCTAAATTTTAAGAATAAATTAAATATATATCCTCCCTCTGTGAGGGAGGTAGTAACCAATCCAAAGTTTGGTATGTATGCTAAAATTCTAACTATTACCCAAGAGGATATATAGGACGAATTGAAGAAGTCTGGTAAAGAGATGGACGTGTACCCGACACCATATGAGTTTTTGCTTGCTAATTGCTATAATAGCAAAGAGTTTAAGGATTTAACGATTGAGGCCTTTGAATATTTTTGCCACACCAAAATTGCTTTCTTGTTTGAAGATAAGAAGATAATTATTGGTGATGTGGAGAAGTTGGTTTAGGAAATTGAGGATGTATCACAAATCAAGTATTTGTTGGAAGATGAATATTTTGATTTTTAGAATATGATCCGAGAGGGAATGGGTGATAAGCCCGTAAAACCCCCTGAGCCGACAAACCCAAACGAAGATCCACGTATCCGTCGTATTAAAGAAAAGGCGAGAGAAAGGGATAGAATAAAAGCAAAACAAGCTGGAAAAGGTGGAATTTCGTTAGATACTTGTTTGACAGCAATTTGTTGTATGGGTATTGGGATAACTCCACTTAATATCGGAGAGATGAGTTATGCGGCAGTTGGCCCGATTATGCGTGTAATGTAGGACAAGGAAAAGTACGACATTGATATTCGCAGTTTGCTTGCTGGTGCTGACTCGAAAAAAATAAAACCAAAATATTGGATTAGGAATTCTAATGAATAAATTAGGAGGCTATAAAAATGGCTAATGGACTTCCGGATATTCGTTTTGGCATCAAAGAAGTTGCCGACGTAAAATTCTATGAGATCACTGGTGAAGACGCAGATGGCGTAAAGCACGGTGAAACCCCCGTTCTTGTTTTGGACACTTTGAAGGTATCTAACATTGAGTCCACTGCAGAACAAACTGAGGCTCGTGGTGGTAAGGGTAATGCTCCCCTTATTATTTGGGACTACGGCCGTGAAATTACTCTTACTCTTGAAGATGCTCTTTTGTCTCTTGAGACATTGGCTCTTATGTTCGAGGGTGATGTAGCTAATGCTGATAAAGTAATTACAGTTAATGCTAACACATTCCCTGGAACCTATTACATCGAGGGTACTACCTATGCTCGTAATGAAATTGATGGTAAGGACCACCTCTTTACCTTTACTATTCCAAAGGCTAAGGTAAATTCTGAAGTTACTCTTACAATGGAAGCTGAGGGTGACCCCACTGTATTTAGTATGTCTCTTCGTGTGCTTCGCGATAAGAAGGGCAATATGATGACTCTTACTAGAACAGAGACTCCCATTAATCAGACAACCTAATAACTAATTAAATAGTTAAAACACGGAAGGATGGCGGCAACGTCATCCTTCTTTACATATCACCCACAAAAAAGGAGATAAATTATGACTAACGAACTCAACTTCAAAGAGTTATACGAAGTCTCGCTAAAATCCACTTTACCTATAGAAGTGAGTGGCACAAAAATAGAAGCCGGCGAGACGATTGCGTCTTTTGACAGAATTCAAATCGCTAACTTCCAAGAAATAAAAAGTGTCGCCAGTGCCAATGGCGGTTGGGACAATAGAGCACACATCTTTTGGGAAACAACAAAAGAAGTGAAAATCAATTTCTCCCAAGGCATCTTCTCTAAAATTCAACTTGCACTTATGACAAATGCTCAACTCATTAATAATGAAGGCGAGCAAATTATTCCCATAAACAAGCGAGAAGAATTTGAGAGCGATGAACACGGAAAAGTAGTTGTTGGACGCACACTGCGCGAGCCCTTGTTTGTTTATGACAAGGCTACTGGGAAAAAGATAACTGGTTGGACTTCAACTACCGATTCTATCTTGCTAAATGAAGCATATAAGTTGGTAATTGTGGACTACTGGTATGATTACGATAACGGCTGTCAAATAATGACAGTTGGCCGCCCGCTCACTCAAGGGTACCTTTCCCTGGTTGGAAAGATGAGAGTAAAGGATGATGTCACCGGAAAGGTGAGAACAGGTATTATAAAAATACCAAAATTAAGACTAATGTCTGATTTATCCATGAGGGTGGGCAGTGACGCTATTCCGCAGGTAGGCAGGTTAGATGCGGTTGCTGTGCCAGAAGGCGGAAGAGGTCAATCTAAGGTAATGGAAATTATCTTTTTGAATGATGATATAGACGCAGATATGTGATATAAATCGGCATTAGTGTTAATGCCGATTTATTTTTATAAAAGGAGGAAAAGAAAATGGGTGTAAAAGAAACAACTTATACAGTCAAAATTGATACCGAGATAGCCGATTTGAAGTAGAAAGTGACTATTGCAAAGTAGGCCCTTGATGGTCTATTAAAAAGCGGAAATGCGCCAAAAGGTTTGATTGCCGCGTTTGAACGTATAGACGGTTTGCTTGGACGCATTTCTGACTAGGCAAAAATGGCGCCATCCAAGGGTATGTTTTCTGGTCTGGAAAAAGACGTTGGAAAAGCTGGTTTGGCTTTTGGCGATTTAATACGTCATATTGAAGCCCTTGGGGAAATGGGATAGGAAATAAAGTTAGAACTATTTCCACCCGAAGAAAGAGCCAAGATTGAAGCTGCCATTAAGGGATTAACCGAATATGGTAAGGCGTTAGTCGAAATTGCCGAAAAAGAAAAGGCATTAGAAAAAGCCAGAAAGGCTTCGGAAGGTGCTACTGGTGCTGCAAAAAAGGCCAAACAAGAAAAGGCCGCTATCAAACAAAAAAGAGATAGGCAGGTTGCTCGTAGAGAGGGTAAGCAGGCCGAAATTGCAACTTTGGACCCGGAAAAAGATGCCACCAAAATTGCGCGCCTGTAGACAGAGATTGCTGAACTTGATATTGTAATTAAGGGATTAAATAAAGATTTGAGTGCAGCAAGTACGGCTCTTACTGAAGCCAACAAAACAGCGGCTAGTGCCGCAGAGGCGTATGAGGAACTATCCGGTGAATTAGCGGGAATTAAAACCGATAAGTTAAAAGAAATGCGTGCCGCAGCCGCAGCAGCGGGTGTATCAATTGAAGAAATTGAGGGAGAAGATGCAGTTGAGACCATGAGACGCCTAAGCGCGGCCATGCAGAGTTTTAGCGAAGGTGCGCTTGCTGGTTTACCTGGTAATGTTGATGATGCCAACGAAGCTTTGAAGAAGTCTACCTCAGCGTTTAACGACATGACGGATTCGGTACGTGATGCGGCGGACGCACATGCTGAATTTAGTGAGCAATAGAGCAAAGCCCAAGATGTACAAAAGCGTATTAAGGATTTCTTAGGTCTTGCTGGCGCTACAAAAGTGTTGTCAGCTTCATTTAGAAAGGCATTTGAGGCTACAAAAGAGCTTGATGCTGCAATGACAGAGATCGCGGTAGTTACTGATTTCAATATTAGTGATATGTGGGAACAACTACCCGAATATACAAAACGAGCAAACGAACTTGGTATTTCAATTACTGAGGCCTATAACGCTTCTGCTCTTTTCTACTAGCAAGGTCTAAAAACCAACGAAGTAGTGGAACTTTCCAATGAAACTTTGAAGATGGCAAAAATTGCGGGACTTGATGCTGCTGAAGCAACAGACCGAATGACTGCTGCGCTTCGTGGTTTCAACATGGAGCTTGATGCAGCAAGCGCATAGAAGATTTCCGATGTTTACTCTAAACTTGCCGCCATTACAGCATCTGACGTGGATGAAATTTCAACCGCTATGACGAAGACGGCGTCTATCGCATCTTCCGCGGGAATGGAATTTGAAACCACTGCGGCGTTCCTTTCTCAGATCATTGAAACTACAAGAGAATCTGCCGAGACCGCGGGTACTGCGATGAAGACAGTTATTGCGCGTTTCCAAGAGTTGAAGAAGGCACCGGACGAGATCGGAGAAATTGATGGCGAAATCGTTGATGCGAACGCAATTGAGGGAGCTTTAAGATCAGTTGGCGTTTCATTGAGAGATGCTAGTGGTCAGTTCCGTGAGCTTGATGATGTATTTCTTGAATTATCAAGTAAGTGGGATGGTCTGGACAAAAATACTCAACGTTATATTGCAACAATTGCTGCCGGTTCTAGACAACAGTCACGTTTCATTGCAATGATGCAAGACTATGAAAGAACTCAGGAACTTGTGACTGCTGCCAATAGTAGCGCGGGAGCCAGCGCAAAGCAGTATGAAAAAACTATGGAATCGCTTGAAACCAAACTTACACAATTAGAGAATGCCTGGAATGAATTTTCTACTAGTTTGCTGAACAACGAAGCCATAAAAATGGGTGTTGACTTACTCACAATGTTTATAACATCAATAAATAAGGCGACGAGTGCTTTTGATGGTTTACTCGGTTCTGTTTCTAAAATCGGTATGATTTTAGCATTATTCCGTGTTGCCAAAGCTATATTTAATCAATTTAGTCAAAAAATAACTGCCATGTTTACCAGTGCCGGAGAAAAGATTGGCCAAGGTATTGTGACGGGAATGAATAAAACCAAAAAAGACGTGATAAATGCAGCGACCTCGGTGGGTCGCGAAACATCCGAGGCAGCGAGAAGCGGTGCTGAAGAAGCAAGCGCGCCAACAGCGAGCACACCAACAGTGGGCGCGACAGAAGGGGCGGGAGCTCCATAGGAACTCACTCGAGGACAAAAAATTGGTCGCATTGTTGGAAAAGTAGCTTTCGCTCCAATCAATGCTGGAAAATGGGTATCTAAAAAAGTTTCAGAAGGCAATAAGGCGATGGCCAAGAAAGTACTGTCTCTCGGTCAGGGTGGTCAAGAGATGATGGATGCTGAAATGGCTGGTGGTTATGCTCAGCATGGTGCAGAGCAGAGAACCAAGGCAAGCGAAGCTTTTGCCGGTGCAGAAGTTGGAGCAGCAGTGTCTGGAATTAAGGGCATCGGTAAAGAGATGAACGCTCTTGCTCTGCCATTGGATGAAATAGGAAAACAGTATCAAGCGTAGATGGAAGCAATGGGCTAGTCTCCAGAAGAGGTGGCAGAAAAATGGGCAGAAATGCGTGCAGAGTTTGAAGAGGGCACCGTGTCTGCAAAAGAGGCTCTTGCCACAATTGATGCATCGCTTGGCGAAGCGAAGCCTGGGGAAAAATTAAAGATGACGGAAGGCATGCAAACAGAAAGTGCAGAGCGCGCTGTTGGTCCGGTAGAAATGACTTCCGATGTTAAAGAATACATGGCGGCCTCTCGTGCAGATTAGGGCTTAACAGCAATAGCAGGAGCTGAAGAGGGAGCTAGTTTGTCTGGCACTTTAGCTAGCACAGAACTTGGCGGAGAGATGGCGGCAACCGAATTGCCACTATCTGAGATTGAAGCGCAGTATAAAGAAAAAATGACTGCAATGAACGTCTCAACCGATGAAGTTACTGCATCTTGGTAGGAATTATATAGTACCATTACTAGTGGATAGAGCACTGCCAGCGAGGCGCTAGATGCAATTAACTAGAAAATGGACGAAGCTGCGCAAAAGGCTCTAGAGGCGCAATAGGCTGCTGGTGGAGGAGCGGATCCGACCGCAGCAATGACTAGTGCATCTGCTGGTATTACGGTCACTGAAGGAATGAAGACTAAGGCCTCTACAGGGGCATATAGAGCGAAAGAAAAAATCTCTGGAGCATCGGAAGATACTAAAAAGAAGGCAAAGGCTGCAGAGCAACAAAAGAAAAACCAAAAACAAGAGAAAAAAGTTGCAAGTAGACAATAGGAAAACACCGAAAAGGCCATTGAGGGCCAGAAGAAGATGGTCGAGGCATACAAGGAAACTGGCGAATCAATCGCTAATATGGGTGCTGGTTTATCAGTTGCTGCCGCCGGTGTTTCGGCGCTGGGTAGCAAGTTTGAAGAGGCCGGTTATGATAAAACCGCTGAGGTGTTTAATACAATGGGTTAGGTTCTTGGCGGTGTTGGCTCGGCCATGAGCATCGTTGGCTCAGTAATGAGCTTCTTAACACCACTAATGTCTGCTTTAACCGCGAGCACAACTGCGGAAACAGCCGCAACTGGTGCTTAGACTGTAGCAACTGGTGCTCAAACCGCTGGCTTCTGGGCAGAAGCAGCGGCTGCTCTTGGATTACAAGCGGCTTGCTGGCCACTATTGCTTATCACATTAGCGATAGTAGCAGCAGTATTAATTCTTGTTGCCATTATTTGGGCCGTTACTGCAGCATTCGATGCAATGGCTAAGGCTTCACCAGAAGGACAGTTAAAAGCGGCAGAGGAGGCGGCTGCAGCGGCTGCTGAGACTGCGGAACAGGCAGCGGAAGCTTACCAAGAAATCGTTGAAGCTTTTGAGGATTTGGATGGGAAATACAAGGTTCTTGAAGAATTAACCGAAGGTACAAAAGAGTGGAACGATGCCGTTCGAGAAATTAATAATAGTGTTTTGGATTTAATTGCAAAATATCCAGAGTTAGCAAAGTTGGTTAAGAATGAAAATGGTGTACTGACCTTAGATGTTAATTCAGATGAAGCCTAGGCCATAATAAAACAGGCTGAAGGAACAATGATCGCTGCGAAGGCAACCTCCATAATGGCGAACAATAATGTGATTGAAAAGCAAAATGAAGTAATATATAGTGAAGCCAAAAATACCACGGGCGTGACTACTACATAGTCTTATGTTGGCGGAAAAGAAGGGCTTAATAATCTTGCAAAAGCCATTGCCGATGGTACTGTTATTGAAGACAATGGGGGATTTAGGACCGATCTTACCACTGAACAATTGAATGAGAAGTATGGCATAACTGTTGAGTAGCTAAATACTGTAAATAAAAAATTGGAGGAATATGGGTACAATATTAAAGATGTAACCAAAGAGCTCCGAAACTATGGACACGCCCTACAAGAGGGTGCAGAAGTAATGTCTACCTCAATGGAGGCTATTGCTTCAAGCGTCGAGGGAATTTATGACTTTACTGGTTGGAGTGATTCTGAAGTTGAGAACGCGAAGGAAATTTTTGATGGTGATGTTTATGCCAGTATTTATAGTCAGTATTCGGATTTGATAAGTAAGGGCATACATCAAGATAGAACCAGTGATTCCTCTCAAGATCTAGACAAGGCTATTAAAGATAACGTCGATGCAGCAGACCAGAAATATGTTTATTCCGCCATAGAAGCAAAATATGGCCAGGGTTATAAGTTTGAAAAAGGCACCATTGTAGATAGCGAAGGCGACTCCCACTAGATAACTTAGACCGAGGCGCAAGAAATTCTCCAAACTGCCGCGCACTTAAAAGCGCAAGAGGCTTCAAAAGTTGCAATTGCAGCAACCCGAGAAGTTGTTCCGGCTTTGAACGAGGCTTTCGGAAAGGATGAAAATGGCGAAATAACAAATTAGGGTATTGCCACTCGTCTGTTTACTGATGGTGGAAATGCACTAACTGGCGCCGATTTAGCGGTTCTGTAGGATAGTGAGAAGGGTTATTTTAAAGAAGGCAAGTTAGATTCGAGCAAGATAGGAGAGCTTTGGACGGCGCTGGGAGAAGGAGCCTAGAAGGCTTTCTAGACTCAAGAGATCTTTGAAAAAAGAATGAGAGAGATGGAGCCCATCCTCAAGAAAAACACAGAGTTGAATGACGCAATTGCGGATTTGGTTGGTGATAGTGTACTCACAGGAGAAGGCTTTAACAAACTCACAATAGGAGTAAAGGAAGGTATTATTAACAAAATCGACGAAATAGACGAGTTAATGTAGTTAAGGGGAGTAGAACTTACAAAAGACTCTTCTGACAATCCGCTAAAATTTATTGCTAATTCGCTTATTACTTAGATTGAAGCTCTTCCTTAGCACTTGCAGGAAATGTTGAGCGCCCAATTGGCTAGTTTGGATGTAGATGATGCTGATGCCTTGTTAGGTTTTAAATATGATCTGGTTAATATCTATGGCCTTGAAGAGGAGGCAGCTACAAGTTTGGTTACCGCAATCGGCAATGCTGCTTTGGCTACATCAGATTGGAACACGAAGCTTACCACTTTTACTGCGGCCTATGCCGCTTAGAAAGACCTGGAGGCTACTCAGAAAAGAATTACTGAACTTTAGTGGAAGTACAACGAGGCTTTAGAGGACGGGGCCCTAATCCTTGAGGACGGAGTAAAAACCGCTTCTAAAATTTTACAATAGCAATTAGCAGAAATGCTTTCCATCCCCGATAAAACTGCGGCTGCATATAAAACAACTATGCAAGATATGGCCAAAGTTTATGCTAATGGTGCATTCCTTGATGATAACAAAGTTGATTATAGAGAATTGGCTACAATTGGATAGGATGGATCTGTTACAGTAGATTAGGCTAAAGTGTCGGAACTTGAGAAAGGCAAGAAAATAGACATGGAAGCTTTTACCTCTTGGGTTGAATAGTTGGAAGATATGTCATCAACCCTAGAAGACCAGAGAGAGGCTGCCAAGGAAAATCTTGAAGCAATTAAAGAGCTACGAGAGACTACCAAAGAGGGCTACGAAGAGTTGCGAGATACTGCTAAAGAGGCAGTTCTAAATAAGGTTCAAGAACAAATAGACATTTAGTCAGCGACTTTAGAGGCAACTAGAGAGGCTAGTAGTAATTTAATCAATGGACTACAAGAACTCGTAAACAAGCAAAGACAAGAAGAACAAAACAAGAAAACCGAAGAGAATTTGGCAGATATGGCCAACAAAATGGCATATCTTGGTATGGACACTTCGGGTGCGAATGCCCTTGCTTTAATTTAGCAAGAGGAGGCCCTCAAAGACAAGCAAGAAGAGTATCGTAATACTTTAATAGATCAAGGTATTCAATAGCTACAGGATGCCAACGAAAAGGCTTTTGAGTAGCGTGAAAGGTAGATTTCCATTGCGGAGCGTCAGCTAGAACTGTATGAAAGCAGTCCGGAATTCCAAGCAGAGGTAACCTCATTGATGACCGACGCCATGGCTGATGGAGGAAAACTTTGGGAATTGCTTGAATATTAGCGTGACACAATGTTCCCTGAGGAAATAGCGGAAACTAGAAAGTTATATGATCAAATGACCAGTAAGGCTGATACTTATAAAAATACCGAATGGGCATCCGCGATTAATTAGGCGAAAACCTCTTCGCTCAATCTTGAAAAATTAGTCGAGTTTTAGGAAGAACAAATTAGGCAGAAAACTTAGGCTCAGGCCAATACTTTGCAACAATAGGGCTTTTCTGTAATGAGCGCCGACGACTTTAAAACCAATGGTAACGCTACAAGTGGTGGAACAAAGTACGATAGCTACGAAAAATATTTGAATGCTTTTTCGGAGTGGGGCGGACTGGGACATAGTGATGCAACCAAGTCGGAAGCTGACACTCGCTACTCAGACTTAATCAGTGGTGGCGCAGAGGCTTATAATAGCGAAACCGGAAAAGGTCTTATGAACCGTGGTTAGTACTATGCTAAATACTCTAATGATATAGCGGACGGAAAACAGGTTGACTCTTATGAAAAATATGTATAGGGTGAATACAATAAGGCCTATGATGATTATGGACTAGGTAAAGACGACGGACAATTCCCTGTCCACTTTAAGGGTTGGGGTTCTTCTGATTTAGATATGTATATTAACGATTAGGGTAAAGAGGAAGGTGTTTACAGTAAGTAGGTGGCTTTGGGAGAAGAAATTACTGATGAAAGTATCATAGGTCCTCTGCGAGCAATTATGGAACGGGGTTATGGAACTCCCGATCAAAGAGCAATCAACAATAACTATGCTCGTGGTTTGTATTACAAAGGGAAGGCATATGTATACGAAGGTGGAAAATTCTACCCATTAAAAGCGGAATTAAATGGTTAGGTATTTAGTAGCAATTTCATGGATGGTACAGCAGAAGCCCCTACAGAAAAAGGCACTTTAGAGAGTACCAAAACGGCAATAAAAAATTATGCTAAAGCAGGAGAAGATAAGAGAAAAGCCGGGACCCGCAATACTGTCTAGTACAAGACAGGTGGTCTTGCAGACTTTACTGGCCCTGCGTGGCTTGATGGAACCCCATCCAAGCCGGAGTACATCCTTAATGCCGCTCAAACGGAACGCTTCTTCTCACTTGTTGATGTGCTTGAAGGAATTAGTACCAAATAGATGGATAATAAATCCACTGGAGACAATTACTTCGATATAGAAATAAATGTTGAAAAACTTGAAAATGATTATGACGTAGAAAGAGTTGCTGAAAAGATTCGTAGTATGATTTACGAAGACGCAACATACAGAAATGTTAATGCAATAAACCATATTCGCTAATTTATATATTAAAACCAATAAAAAATTACTTATATAAGTAGGGACTACACAAAATGTAGTCCCTAATTTATAAAATGCTGCAAATGCGGCGAAGGAGGTAAAATGAGTATTTTAAAGAAGGCCTATGAAATCACCACTTGGGATGATGTCTGGGACGCGGAATAGAAAAAATTTATTGAAAAACGTAAAAGTCTAATTGGCTCCGATCAAATGACTTCACAAAATCGCGCACTTTCCCCTAGACTTACGCGAAATGTTAATGGAACAAAAAAATTGACCTTTAAAATGTATCGCTATTACATTGATTCTTACGATGGCGAAAAAAAGGAAAACCCCTTTATTAGCGAACTAGTAAGTGAGCGTAAGGTGAAGCTCCATTATAAAGATAAGTGGTATGATTTTATAGTAAAGAATATTAGTGAAAATTCTTCTGATTATTCATACATTTATTAGTTAGAAGATGCTCTTGTGCAGGAGCTGTCCAAGAATGGTTTTGGTGTAATTCTTGATGAGCAGATAAAAGAGCCAAAAAATATAGGTACGGCGCGAGAATTGGCCACTAGTGTCCTGTCTGGAACAGATTGGACAGTAGATAGTGAAGCGTTTGTATAGAAGGTAGAAGAAGCTTTAGTATATATCGAAATTCCAGAAGGTACCAAGGTAAGAAAAATTTGGGACCAAGTTTCTTTAGCTTCAGGTATCAATGACACCGAACATATAATTTAGACTAAAACTACTGCCTTGGCATTTTATTCAAGTTGTACTAACCGCCCACACCGTTTTCAATTTATTATCTTACCTAGTTATGACAAGGAAGATGTCAAAATAAATGACAAACGAATTATTGAAATGGCCGACTGTCAGTATTACTATGATATTTCCAAACCGAAGGAAGAATATGTCGAAAGTCCATTTATGCCTACTATGTATTTGCCAACTGGTTGGAGTATTATTGATAAAGGTCAAAGCGGTATTGGCACTAGTTATGATACAACGGTAAGTTATTGGTATCGCGGTAATCGGTATGGTTTTGCTTAGCAGTCGGAATTTATCCCATTATTGGATAGGTATTGTCAACTATATCTTAAAGGCGAGACCAAATATTACGGTTATCAAGATACTCAATATATGTCCCCTGTATTTGTGCAAGATGTTATTACCAATGCTGAATTTAAAGGAACTTCTGGATGGGTAGGGACTTTTATCCAATCCAATGGAGAGGGCAAAAAGGATTATGCGGCAAAAGTAACTGACGTATATGGTTGTTTTCGTGATAAACAATTTGTTACTGCAATATCCGATATGTTTAGTAACGACAAGGTAAATTTAAACAATTATGCAAGTTATCTAAAAGTCGAAGTTCCCAAAGCAGGCAATAGCACTCCTATTGTATTAAATACTGGCTTTTGGGACAAACGAGTAACCACTGCCACTATTACCCCTGGTGAAAGATGGGTATTTCGTGCCAAAATATTGAATCAAGAAGGAACAACTATTCTTGATACCAGCGAGGATGAAGGCGTAAACGGCGAAACTATTTCGTTTAAAATTGTAGAAATTAAATATGATAAAACATCTGAAGGATATAAGATTAACGATATAGAAGCGTGTAAGGCGGAAGGTTTAAGTAAAACAGATGGTACAGATGGGAAGGCCAGCACGCACGGAGAATATTGTTTTACATTTAAACATACTGACCCCATTTCCGAAAATGATTTTCGCAAGAAGGAATTAAAATTAGTTATTGAATTACCCCAAGAACAAGGGACTTATTATATAGAAAAAATGGAGCTATATCGCGCTGAAGAGCATACATATGTTAATGAGGCGGGAGATGAG
>JAEIGA010000442.1_pt1 | contig 60236 bp, 56 predicted proteins | sample 9270691 | NCBI WGS metagenome assembly JAEIGA01 (sample SAMN17057246, study PRJNA624740) | gut metagenome | biome: biome; isolation source: fecal sample | host: Bos grunniens | place: China: Xizang | collected 2019 | reverse complement strand
TTCATTTTTTCTTTGAGCAAATTCATTTGAAAATTCTAATACAACATTTTTTAAAGCTTTTAAAGTGTTATACATTGCAAATACATCATTATATGCATCTTCTGAATTATATAATAATATCTTTCCTAAAGCTTTATTTATTTTTTCACTCACTTTTTTTCTTAAATCTCTAGCTTCATCTTTTAGTGGCATAGTAACATTTTTATCTACTGGCCATCTTTCAAATCCAAAAATCAAACTTTCTTCAAAAACTTTATCCCAAGATTCATTTATTGCATTTTCTAATCTTTCTAATTTTGAAATATCTTCAGAAATAACACTTGTGAACTTAAGCATTTCTGAATATCTATTCATTTTATTTAGAATTGCTTTTAAAGTATTTTTTCCATCTAAAATTTCTTCTTTTAAATCTTTTAATAAAATTTCACCCCAAATACTTTTAGCAAAATCTTCATCTATTTTTTTATCTGGATTAAACATTTCAATTTTTTCAGTTATCCAATCTTCCGGAAAAGCTGAACTTTGTGAAAATTCATAAATTCTTAAAACAAGATTTTTTAAATCTTCATCACCCTTATATCCTGTATATGTTTCAACTAATTTTAAAAATTCTTCATTTTCTGCTTCATATCTTTTTTCAAATACTTCTTCTAAAACCTCTTGTTTTAAAAGAACAATTTCTTGATCATTTCCAATTCTAAAATTTGAAGATAAATTAATCTCAAAAAAATTATTTCTAATAATATCTAAACAAAAAGAATGTATTGTACAAATACTTGATTTTGATAATAAATTAATTTGTCTTTGAAGATTAAAATTATCTGGTTCTTCTGCTATTTTTTTATATATTGCATCTAAAATTCTTTCTCTCATTTCAGAAGCTGCAGCATTAGTAAAAGTAACAACTAATAATTTATCAATATCAACATTTTGAGTTAATATTTTTTGAATTATACGTTCTACAAGCACTGCTGTTTTTCCACTACCAGCAGCTGCTGCAACTAATATATTATTATCTTTTTTATAAATTGCATCTTTTTGTTCTCTAGTGAATTCCATATTTTCTCCTTAAATAAAAATAGAGGATTTTATATTACCAAAATCCCCCACCCTAACAAATTTATTTTACTAATGTACAAGATATATCCGTTTTACCTGATAAATCTCCATTTTTATATTTTAAAACACTTATTTCTGATGGAACTACATCTTTTGTTGGCATTTCAATTAATATTTCCATTATTCCATCATTATCAATATCTAATATTTCAACATTGTTGTATGATAAATAATATCCATCTGCCACAACAGTTTCCCAACCAGCTTTAGACATAGAAGCAAGTGTTGATTTTATATATCCAGTAGCTTCTACTAAAACAATTTTTGAAGCACCTGTTGATTTATTAGCTAAAATAACAATATATTCATTTTTTAAATCACCATCTAAATCAACTATTATTGTTTTTATAGAATCATAATTTTTAAATTCTGAATTATTATCTGCAACAACAGTTGGAAGTGAATTTACTACTTGAATCTCACGTGGTATAGCTTCATATTTTTCAGAAATAGCTATTTTCCCTACATTATCTATTTTAACTAAACCATCTAAAACTTGTGTTGATAAAACACCTAAAACAGATTCTTGATATTTATAATGTTCATAATTATAATATGTTACTACATAATCATCTTTTGATGGATTTGAATTATCTATATATTTTAATTTTGTAAGACCCATTTCTTTAACTTCTAAAATTAAACCATCATATAATACAATTATTTCTTGATTTAATACTTTTCTTGAATCTGCATCTTCAGTAGTAACAGTAGAATTTGTAGATTGAACTGTGTTGTTTGTTGTATTAGAATCAGATGTATCAATAGCAGTATTAATCATATCAGCAATTGTAGCAATATTTTCTGTATTATTAACATCATTTAAAAGCTCTGCACTTGAATATTTATAAATAGAATAATAAATTATTCCACCACATCCAAGAGTTATAACAATAATAATTGTTAATAATACATTTAATAATTTTTTTGAATTTATATAATCTTTTGACTCTTCATTATTTAAGTTTTCTTTATTTTTTTCATTATTTAATTCTTCTTTTTTTTCAGCCATAATCAGTTTCTCCTTTGTAAAAAGTAAAACTCATACTTCATTAATGATTTTAACATTTTTCACTAACTAATTCAATGGTTTTTATTAATAATTTGGTGATATCTTTGTGTCCTATACATATAAAAAAGTGGATATATTTAAATACCCACTTTTAACAAATTTATTTTCTCACATATGTTATATATTCATAATCAAACGGATTTTTTTCGTCTTTAAGTCCCTTTTCTCTTTCTACAATTTCCCACTCTTCTTCTTTTATTTCTGGGAAATATACATCACCTTCAAATTCTTCATTTATTCTTGTAATATACATTTTACTTACTTTATCTATCATAAGTCTATATATTGTTGCTCCACCAATAATAAAATTTTCATTATCATCTTTCATGTATTTTTCTAATAAAGAAATATCATCAAGAATTTCAACATTTTCATCATTAACTTCCATTGGACCATTATTACATAAAACAACATGTTTTCTATTTGGTAATACTCTTCCTAAAGATTCAAATGTATTTCTTCCCATTATTATTGTTTTACCAGTTGTTATTTTTTTAAATCTTTTTAAATCTTCTGGTAAATGCCAAATTAAAGTATTATTTCTACCTATTACATTATTTTTAGCAACTGCTACTATTAAACTTAACATATTTTTTCTCCTTATTTTAGATATTAATTAATTTACTAACTTCTTATTAAATAGCTACTGGAATTTTTCCCAATTTTATATCTTTATTATAATCATATCCTACAATTTCAAAATCTTCAGGTTTAAAATCATAAAAATTCTTTGTTGGATTATTTATAACTAATTTTGGAGAAACATCCATCGGTTCTGCTTCTATTAATTTTTGAATAAGTGGTATATGTCTATCATAGATATGACAATCTCCAATATTATGTGTTAGTGTTCCAACTTCTAATCCTGCGACTTGTGCAAACATACAAAGTAATGCTGCATATTGCATTGTGTTCCATCCATTAGCAGCAAGCATATCTTGTGAACGTTGATTTAATATTAAATGTAATTTACCTTGTTTTACAAGCCATTGTGTACCAAAAGCACATGGTTCTAAATTCATATCTTTTAATTCATCATGAACAAAAAGATTTGTCATTATTCTTCTACTTGCTGGATCATTTTTTAATAGATTTAAAACATAATCAACTTGGTCTAATTCTTTAATTCCTTCTTTAGTTTTAAATTCATATTTTCTAGCCATTTGATATCCATATGCTTTTCCAATACTACCATTTTCATCAGCCCATTGATCCCAAATATGTGAATCTAAATCTTTTATATTATTAGATTTCTTTTGCCAAATCCATAAAATCTCATCAATAGCTTTTATTATCTTTTTACTATTATTTCTAAGAGTAATCATTGGAAATTCTTTTCCAACATCATATTTATTACTTACCCCAATAATTGATAAATAATTAGCTTCTGAACCATCTTCCCATCTTGTTCTAACCCCAGTTCCTTCAGAAGAAATTCCATTATTAATGATTTCTTTACATGTTTCAATAAAATTTTTATCTGCTTGAGTCATTTTCTTTTCTCCTATCATTTATTTCTTATATTTTTTCTCTTTAGCATATATTAAAACTTAATATTTTTATATCATATCTTATATCAATCTGCAATAAAAGTTATAATTATTTTTATCTTTTTATAAAATAAAAATCTAGAACATTACATTCTAGATTTTCATTATTATATATATTAATAATTTTCTCTTCCTTCAGGTAATGCTGGATAATCTAACACTACTCTTATTCTCATCACGTAAGAAATTGCTCTTACAAGTTTACTATTTTTAATTCTTTGCCATAAAGTTGGTTTTACTTCAAATCTTGTTTCAGCAAAATATTCTGCTGTTTCACTATCTACAGTTTCAGTAGCTTGTGGTTCATTAACTGAAGCAATTTCACTATCTATAGCAGCTGTATCTGAAGTTGCATCTTTTGATACTGGTTTTGGAACTATGATTTCTTTCTTATCTTCATAGCTTTCAACTTTTGGTTCAACTTCAATTAATTGGCTTGTTATTTCTTGAGTTTCTAAAACTTCTTGAGCTGGAGCTGGAATATATTTTAAAGCTTCTGCTATTTCAATTCCAATATAACTTAAAGCTTTTGATCTATCTTCAATTCTTTCCATATCAATTTCTACATGTAAATTAGATTCTAAGTTATTAACTTTTGTATCTAATAATTTACTTGCATTTTTATATTCTTCAGCTTCTTTGTCTTTTGTATTTCCAATAACAGTTAAAGCCTCAACAACATCTGCTGGATATTTGTTTTGTAATTTTTTTACAATTTCCTTCCAGTTTTTTGCTCTTCCTTTAACAGCTACAGTAACTTCTCTTAAAACACTAGCAAGCTTGATATTTCTTTCTCTTTTTCTAATCAAATCTTCAATTTTTTTAGTATTTTCTTCAAATTGATTTGTAGCATATTCTACTAAATCATAAGCAGCTTTATAAACATTAGCTGGAAAATTCTTTTTTCTTGGATATTCTAATAAATAAGTTTTAATTGATTCAACTAAATCTTTAAAATAAGAATCTTCTTCTAATTGAACGATTTGTTTTTTGCTGTTTGGATTTATTAACTTTTGAACTTTATCAATATTTGATAAAATTTTTTCTTCCGTGATAACCATTTTCACGTTTACTATGCCTGACTTACGAAAAAATGACATTGTAAACATACCTCCTTTGTATTACTAATTAAATACTAAAGCTATTATATCCGTTTTTGCCTAAAGCTTCAAGGCTTTTTCGACATTTTTTGATTATATTTTCATTACATTTTTATTACAAAATTGTAACATTTTAAAAGGTTAATGAATTGAATATAATTTTCTCAAATTCCTTATAAATTTTTAAAATATTTAACTCTTTTTGAGCTTGTTTTTTATACATCATATACGAAGATGTTAGGGAAAAAATAGTTGTAGCCGCTATGTTAGCATCACACTTCTTTATATCTCCATTTTTTATACCTTCTTTTATAACTTCTTCTACCACTTTTATATATTCAACAATTTTATCTTTACAAAATTGATGTCTTGTGCCAGTCCCCCACATTTGACTAAAAACAATTGAAAGTAAGCTTTCATATTTATCAGCTGCTTTCATTTGAATAAGTACAATTGCCCTAATTTTATCTTTAGTTGTTTCACATTTTGAAACCTTTATTTGAATACTATTTTTTAATAATTTAATTCCTTCTTCCACTAAGAAATTAAAAATTTCTTCCTTACTACTAAAATGATAATATAAAGTGCCTTTAGCAACACCTACGGTTGCTGTAATTTCCTCAACACTTGTAGCTTCATATCCCTTTTCAGAAAACAATTTCATTGCTATTTCAAATATTTTTCTTTTTGTTCTATTCATACATTTTCACCTAATCAATTTTTTGTTATTATATAATTTAATAAAAAAGTTTGCAATATATTTTTCTAAGATGACTGAGTAGTCAAAAAATATTTATCTATTGTTTTATAAAAAAAGAAAGCAGATTTTTATCTACTTCCTTTATCGCTTTATAAATTTTATATTATTCTAATATAGCTTTAATTCTTCTAACACCTGCTGAAGATGCTTCTTCTTTCTTTAATTTAAATTTTCCAAGTTCTCCAGTGTTTGAAACATGAGGTCCACCACAGAATTCTAAAGAAATATCACCTATTTTATAAATAGTAACATCTTCACCATATTTTTCTATAAACATAGCCTCAGCTCCAAGTTTTAAAGCTTCTTCTTTTTTCATTTCAATTCTTTCTACTGGAATATTCATTTCAATATATTCATTAACTAAAGCTTCTACTTTTTGTTTTTCTTCATCAGTCATTTTTGCGCCATGAGAAAAGTCAAATCTTAATCTTTCAGCTGTTATGTTACTTCCTTTTTGATGAACATGATCTCCTAAAACTACTTTTAATGCTGCATTTAAAAGATGTGTAGCAGTATGATATTTTGTTTCCATTTCTCCAGTTGATGCTAAACCACCTTTAAATTTTTGTTCACTTCCTAATCTTGATTTATCTTGATGTTCTTTAAATAATCTTTGAAAATCTTGCATATCAACTTTTAATCCTTGTTCTTTAGCAAGCTCTTCAGTCATTTCTGATGGAAAACCATAAGTTTCATAAAGATTAAATACATCTTTAGAATCTATTACAACTTTTCCAGCATTCTTTGTTCTTGTAGCTACTTTTTCAAATTCTCTTTCTCCATTTTGAAGAGTTTTCATAAATTTATTTTTTTCATCAATTATAACTTGTTTTATCATTTCTTTATTTGTTACAAGTTCTGGATACATTTCACTTAAAGCATTAATAGATGTATCTATAATTACTGGTAATTCATTTAAATCAACACCTAATTTATTTAAATGTCTTGTCATTCTTCTTAATAATCTTCTTAAAATATAGCCTCTATCTACATTACTTGGTCTACCACCATCATTAATAATCATCATACTTGAACGTAAATGTTCAGCTACTATTCTTCTACTTTGAATTTCATCTACTTTTTGAAGTTCAACTAATTTTTCCATTACAGGAGCAAATAATTCTATTTCATATGGCGTTTCTTTTCCTTGTAAAAGCATAGCCATTCTTTCTAAGCCTAAACCAGTATCAACATTTCTTTTTGCAAGTTTTGAATAACCATTTTTATCTTTATAAAATTCCATAAAAACATTATTCCAAATTTCTACATATTTACCACAACCACATGATGGATCACATTTATCAGAACATTTTTGTTTTCCTGTATCATAAAACATTTCTGTATCAGGTCCACATGGTCCTTCTTCACCAGCTATCCACCAGTTATCATCTTTACCAAAGAAATATATTCTTTCATCTGGTATTCCAGCTTTTTTCCACGCTTCATAAGCTACTGTATCTTTATCACAATCTTCATCTCCAGCAAAACAAGTTACTGACAATTTTTCATTTGGAATTCCTAACTCTTTAGTTAAAAATTCATAACTCATAGCTATAGATTCTTCTTTAAAATAATCTCCAAGTGACCAGTTCCCTAACATTTCAAAATATGTTAAATGACGATTGTCTCCAACTTCTTCAATATCATTTGTTCTCACACATTTTTGAAAATCTGTAAGTCTTGTTCCAGCAGGATGTTTTTCTCCTAAAAGATATGGTACTAATGGTTGCATTCCAGCAGTTGTGAATAAAACTGATGGATCATTTTCTGGAATTAATGATGCAGAAGGTATTACACTATGTCCATGATTTTTGAAAAAATTTAAATACTTGTTTCTGATTTCAATAGCTTTCATTTATTTCTCCTCTTTCTTTTATCTATTATTTTACTTAAATTAATGTTTATTATTATATTATAATATTCCTTTAAATTCAAGTATTTATGGCAAATTATAAAAGACTTATCTTAATAAATTTTGTCATAAAAAAAGCGAAGGGAGCTCTACGGCTCCCCAGGCAATCGGTACTTATTCAACGCCTAGAAACTCTTGGATGCATTTATAGAGGTTTTTGAAGAATTTTCCATCCACCTCAAACTCATAAGTCATCAAATGCTCCTCCAGTTTTTTCCGGAAGTTAATAGTTACTCTGACATTTTGCTTATAGTACTTTACAATACCATAAATGTCTTCTTCGTAAACTTTACCCTCCTCGTCTTTAACAGTCAACATCCATGTAGCTCTGGTAGGTACCAAGTATGTAGTTTTTGTTTTATCTTGCCACATAACTTTGATTACTCCTCTCGGTGCTCTCTCTCCTACCTTCCGTTCTACAATTTCAGTTCCTGCTGGGTTCCACAAAAGAGAAACATATTCCGCTTTCATGAATCCAAGTACCTCCTTTCTGCAAATGATTTCACTCATTGCCTCTTCATTATACCACATCCATTTTTTTCTTTCAAATTAGCTTTTTTTATTAATATTATCTAATTTCATTTTTTCAAATCATATTTTTTCATTATTTTCTTTTTATGTATATTATTTTCATTTTTTGTCATAATAAGATTGTAAAATTTATATAAAATGTCTAAAAATGTTATATTAAAATTCAAAGGAGGAAATTATGAAAGCTACTGGTGTAGTCAGAAGAATTGACGATTTAGGAAGAGTTGTTATTCCAAAAGAAATAAGAAAAGTTTTAAGAATAAAAGAAGGTGATCCTTTAGAGATATTCACTGATAAAGAAGGAGAAGTAATACTAAAAAAATATTCTCCAATTGGTGAATTATCAGAATTTGCAACTACTTATGCAGAAACAATTTCAAAAACCACAGGACATATTACCTGTATCACTGATAAAGATAGTGTAATTGCAGTCTCAGGAGGGCCTAAAAAAGATTTTTTAGAAAAATCCTTAAGTAAAGAATTAGAAGAAGTTCTTGAAAACAAGGAAATTTTTAAAAGTAAAGATAACAACGAAATAGCAATACCTGTTACTAGTACAGAAGGAAGAGAAAGAATTTACAATTCTCAAGTTATTTATCCAATTATTTCAGACGGAGACGTTATAGGAAGTGTAATTCTTATAGCTAAAGATGCTACAAAAAGTTTAGGTGAAGCTGAATATAAAGTTGCTCAATCAGCTGCTAGTTTTTTAGGAAATCATTTAGAAATATAAAAAGTGGAGTGTACTTAAAATTTTAATCTAAGTACACTCCTTTTTTTGGGGATTTTACTAAATTATTTATAAACTATTTTATGTTATATAACATTTTCGTTATTGATTAAAAACCATCGCATCACTCCTTCCTTTGTATGATGCTAGTATATAATCAAAACCTTAATATAATCTTAAAAATCACTTATTTTTAGATATCATCTATTGATGCTAAAAGATCATCTTCATTTAGTAACTCCTCATATTCAGTTCCTACATATAAATCTAAAATTGTATTTAAATCTTCTGAAAATTCTTTAATCATAACAATTTTTATACCAATTTCTTTTCCTCTACAATAATCATCTAAAACACGTTTTAATTTTTTTATAAAAGGAATTTCAACAGCTAATTCATTTGGATATTTTTTAAATCTATTTACAAGCATTTCTTTTATAAGAACAATATCTTCATTATTAGCACAAGTAATTCTTTGGAACATTTGATATGCATCATAATGATTTAAAATTGGCTTATCACTACATTCTGCAAATTTATCATAAAACATTTCCATTTTCATTGGAATACATTTAAATATGCTATCAGCTCTATCTCTATACATTTTATCTTCTAATTCAGCATTTAATTTATGGAAATGTTCTATTATTTCATTCATTTCATCTCCAACATCTAAACCTATACGAGATAATTGTTCTTCAATATTATCACAAAATTCTGAAGTTTCAGCTGCTACATCCATGGCATTTAAGAAAATTTCTTTTAAATCTTCTATTTTATAATCTATTAAATGACTTCTACTAAAATAACTAAAATATGCAAATAATTTTACAATTTCAACTAATTCAAGTTTTCCAGATTTTACATCTGTAATTACTTCTTCAATAACATCTGGGAATTTCTCATCAGAAATTTTCCAATATTCTTCAGTAAGTAATCTTTTATATCCTGGTAACTTTTCTGTATCTATTGTATTTATTATGCATTCCATATCTTGTTTAAATGCTTTCATATCAAATATTCTAGTTCTTACATAAATTTCAATAAATTTAAAGAAACGATATTCTGATTTAAAATTAAAATAATAATTACTATCAAATTCTTTTATATAAAATTGTCTATTATCCATTAAAACTCTTGAAGATACTAAAATTGCTTTATATTCTTCATTAGAATTAATAGTTACAAATTTATTTTTTGTAATTTTACCAGCTTTTATTTCAAAAGAAATAGCTATTGTAAATATAAGCATAGTTTGTAATACTCTTAAATTAGTATTTGGATAATGTTTACTTACTTTTTCAAAAACTTTACTAAAATCATTTAAAGCATGTTTCAAAATTCTTAAGTTTCTTGTTCCACTCTTAATAAAAGTATTAGTAATAAGAACTGTATGCTCTCTTAAAAATCTCATAAGCTCTTCATTTCTATAATACCTCATAAGAATTCCATCAATTATATAATTAAATTTTGGAGCATAATCAAAAGTTTCTCCAATTAATTTTTCTTTAATTCTTTCATAATCATTTGCTTTATCAAAAATATATTCTATTTTTTCACTAATTTTTTCAACCATAGGCTTATCAGATTTTAAAAGCCCACCTTCTCTATCTAAAATATATGTTGCTATAAAAGTTTTCATTTCTAAATTTGAACTTTTAAGTTTTGTTGATAATTCTTTTTCATTACAAATAATAATTGTTTTAATATGATCATGTTCAACAAAATTATTTATATAACCTAATATATCTATAACATCAACATTGGCTCTCTCTAAGTCATCAAAACATAACACTTTATCATCTGTTGAGAAAAAACTTCCATAATCTATTTTATCTCCATTTTGAGTCACACCAAAGAAATTAGCCATATTAAGACCAGTTTTAGCATATTCTGGCATTGAATATTGTTCATGTGTATCCATATATTTTTTCAAATTCTTATCCATAAGTTGTGTTGTTTCTATAAAGATTTTTTTACTTATATCTTCCAAATTTGATATACCATATAAAGACATATAAATTGTAGTATATTTTTTACCATTTAAATTTAAAGATTCTATTTTATTTTTTACTTTATTATTCCAAAAATAAGTCTTTCCACTTCCCCATTCGCCATTAATCATAATAGCATAATCAGTGTAATCAGCTCTTACATAATCTAATATACTTTCAACTAAATCTTCCACTTATGCAACCTCTTCTTTCATTAGTAATTTTCATTCATTTGTATTTTATATTATTTTTATATAATTTTCAACAAATATGCAAAGTATTTTTATAAAATACAAAAAAGAGTTTCATTTTTTGAAACTCTTTTTTTAAATCTATTTTTTCTTTAATGCAGACATTATTATTATTGTCATTAGTACAGAAATTATAATTAAAAATGTTACAACAAAAATCGCAATTACATTTTCATTCAATTTATTTCCATCTTTATTTTCAACTTTTTCTGTAGAATTATTTTTTTCTACATTGTTCACATCAATATTATCTTCTACATTATCCACAGCATTTTCTATATTATTTTCAACTTCATTATTAATTTCGTTATTAATTTCATTATTAACCATATTTTCAGTATCATTCTCATCTATGACATTATCATTATCTTCTTTTGTTCCATTTTCATTATTAGCAATCTTAAATTCTACATAAAAATCTAATGGACGTGAATCTTCAGATACTTCTCTACTATAGTGAATATAATCTTCTCTATGCGGATTTATATATAAATCAGATATATAATATATACCATCTACCAATTCAGTTGGAGTTACTATATCAGCAAAATTTAACATTGTATCATCTTCTAAAGTAAGTAAAGTTCTCATATTATAATCATCTATATTTCTTACTATCATTGTTACAAGTTCAACTTCTCCATCACCTTTTATTTCAACATCTAACCAAAGCCTTTCATTTTCTCCTTTTGTTATAGTGTCATAATGTGATGCCATAGATAAATTTGTTAATTCTAATGGTGATTTTTCTCCTATCAAATTAAATTTTAGATCAAATTCTAAAGGCAAAGCTCCTTCTATACTTAAATCTTTGCTATATCGCACATAATTTGATTCTCCAGGATTAATAAATACATCTGAAATATAATACACTCCATTTGTCAACGGAACAGTTGTAAGCATATCTCTTACATGCATTACACCACCAGTTATTAAAGTAATATGTATTAATTGATTATCATCCTTTACATTTCTAGCATACATTGTAACAAAATTATTTCCATCTAATTCAACATTAAATATATTTGTTAAATTTTCTCCTATTGTTATAGTATCATTATTAGATATCAAAGATAAATTTTTCAATTGTATAGTATTTTCATCTGAAACAGTATCAGCAAATACATTAATAGTACATAATAATATCAACAAAATAAATATTTTAACAATTATTTTCACTCTTTTTACCATATCTTTTCTCCTGTATATTTATTATTCTAATTTATAAAATTATATTTTAACACTACATTTTTTTCAATATCTATTTTAACATAATTATTATATTTTTAATAATTTATCTTGCAACTATAAAAATATTTATTACTTTTGGTTTTCCTTTATTCAATTGTACAACACATTCTTTAACAGTTGTCCCTGTAGTATAAATATCATCAACTAATAAAACTTTCTTATTTTTCAACAAATCTTTATTCATTACTTTAAAACAACCTTTTAAATTATTTTTTCTTTCTTCTAAATTTAATAAACTTTGAGTTTTTGTATTTTTATGTTTTATTAAAACATTACTAAACATTGGAATTTTTAACTCTTTTGAAATTCCTTTAGCTATTAATTCTGATTGATTATATCCTCTCTTCCACCTTTTTAAACAATACATTGGAACCGGAACTATTAAATCACTTTTCGTTATTATATTTTTTATTTGCTTATTTCTACAAATCAATTCAACAAAATAATGATATATATACGGTTCATCATTAAACTTAAATTTCAACATTTTCTCTCTTATTTCGCCATAAGAAAAAAGAGAGATTAAACAATTAATCTCTCCATTTTTTAATTCTTGAATATTTCCATATTTTAAATTTTCAAAACAACTATCGCAAATCCATGTTCTACTTACTTTTCCACAATTTCCACACTTTTTTGGGAAAATTATATCTAATAAATCTTCCATAATCCCAAGTCTTTGTTTACTTATTTAAATATCTATCAAATTAATACTTTAATCAATATTATATTCACAGTTTATCAACAGAATTCACAATTTATTTTTCCAATTTTTCTAATCTATCAACAACTGAAGCAAGCATTTCTTTATAATTATCAAGTTTTGCTTTTTCTTCTTCAATTTTTTGAGCTGGTGCTTTTGAAATAAAGCCTTGATTTGAAAGCATTTTTTCTCCTCTTAAAACTTCAGCTTCTAATTTCTTTTTCTCACCTTTTAATCTTTCAATTTCTTCTGCAATATCAACTAATTCATCAAATGGAATAAATGCTTTTATATCATCAACAACAATTGAAACAGCATTTTCTGGAATTCCAGTTTCATCATTTTGAACAGCAATTTCATTTGCAAAACCTAACTTACTTAAAAATTCTTCAGCTTCTTTTATTTCTTTTTCATATCCTTCAGCTACTAAAATTAATTTTGATTTTTTACTTGGATGTACATTCATTTTTGTTCTAACATTTCTAATTTCAACAATTAATTTTTTGAATTTTTCTACTTTTTCTTCTTCTTTATCAAATACAAATTCTTCTCTTATTGTTGGCCATTTTGCCATCATTAAATCATCAGTTCCAAAACAAATTAATTTTGAATAAATTTCTGATGTTATAAATGGCATAAATGGATGTAATAATTTTAATGTTGAGCCAAATACATGATTTAATATATCACTTACAGCAACTTTTGTAGCTTCATCTTCACTGTAAATTCTTGGTTTTACCATTTCGATATACCAATCACAGAATTCATTCCACATAAAAGCATATATTTTATCTAGTGCAATACCAATATCATAATTATCAATATTTTTACTTACATCTGCTACTAATTTATCAAATTTATTTAAAATCCATTTATCTTCAATTCTTAATAAATCTGGATTATATGCTTTATTTTTTTCATAAACTTCAAAACAGAAATCTCTTACTTTTTGCTCATCAGCTAATGAATTAGTTATAAATTTAGCTGCATTCCAAACTTTATTTGCAAAATTTGATGCTTGATCTAATTTTTCAGGCATAAATCTAATATCATTTCCCATTGTTGTTCCAGAAAGAACTGAAAATCTTAAACTATCTGCACCATATTCATCAATAACATCTAATGGATCTATACCATTTCCTAATGTTTTAGACATTTTTCTTCCTTGGCTATCACGAACGATACCATGAATTAATACATCTTTAAATGGTACCTCTCCAGTAAATTCAAGAGCTTGAGACATCATTCTTGATACCCAGAAAGTAATAATATCAAAACCTGTAACTAATGTACTTGTTGGATAAAATGTTTTATAATCTTCATTTTCCTCATTTGGCCAACCTAAAGTTGAGAATGGCCATAATGCTGAACTAAACCATGTATCTAATGTATCAGGGTCTTGAGTGATTTTTGTACTTCCACATTTGTTACATTTTTCAGGAGCAGTCTTCGCTACAATTATTTCGCCACAATCTTCACAATAATATGCAGGTACTCTATGTCCCCACCATAATTGACGAGAAATACACCAATCTTGTATATTATCAAGCCAGTTAAAGTATTGTTTTTCATATCTTTTTGGAACAAATCTTGTTTCATCATTTCTAACAGAATCAGCAGCTCTCTTTGCTAATTCTTTCATATTAACAAACCATTGAACTGAAGCTTTTGGCTCTATTGTATTTTTACATCTTTCGCATTTAGCAACATTATGAGTATAATCTTCTGTTGATACTAAAGCTCCTAATTCTTCTAATTTTTTAACAATTGCTTTTCTTGCATCTAATAATTCCATTCCTTTATATTCTGGAACTAAATCACCCATTTTAAAGTCTTTATCAAATACTTCAATAAATTCTAAATTATGTCTCAAACCTGCTGCATAATCATTCATATCATGAGCTGGAGTTATTTTTACACAACCAGTTCCAAAATCTTTTTCAACAAAATCATCAGCGATTATAGGGATTTCTTTATTCATTATTGGAAGTATACATGTTTTTCCAACTAAGTGAGTATATCTTTCATCTTCTGGATGAACTGCAACTGCAGTATCTCCAAGCATTGTTTCTGGTCTTGTAGTAGCAACTTCTATATATTCGTTTTCTGTTCCAGAAATTTTATATCTAATATGCCATAAATGAGATGGTTCTTCTTTATATTCTACTTCAGCATCTGAAATTGATGTATTACAACTTGTACACCAGTTTACCATACGTTTTCCTTTATAAATTAAATCTTTATTATATAATCTTACAAATTGTTCTAAAACAGCATCAGACATTCCTTCATCTAAAGTAAATCTACTTCTTTCCCAATCACAAGAACAGCCTAATTTTCTTTGTTGAGCTTGAATTATTCCACCATATTCATGTGTCCAATCCCAAGCTTCCTCTAAGAATTTTTCTCTTCCTAAATCTTGTTTTGTTTTACCTTCTTTAGCTAATTTTTGAACTACTTTCATTTCTGTTGAAATTGAAGCATGATCAGTTCCAGGAAGCCATAAAGTATTATACCCTCTCATTCTTTTATATCTAATTAAAACATCTTGAATTGTATCATCTAATGCATGCCCCATATGTAATTTACCAGTTACATTTGGAGGTGGCATCATTATACAGTATGCTTCTTTGGTTTTGTCACCTGATGGTCTAAAATTACCTTTTTTCTCCCACTCACTATACAATTTGTCTTCAAAATCTTTTGGATTAAATTTGTCAGCTAATTTTTGATTACTCATAAAAATTCCTCCTTGATAATTTTTGATAAACAATGAAATCTGTCTAATACTCAATAAAAAAAACAAAAACGCCCTTAGAAAAAATCTAAGGGCGAATAAATCACGGTACCACCTTAATTATTAAATCATTTTATAATTTAATATCTCATAAGTTTTTAACGTTACTTAAACGAATATGCTTAAAGTTATTTTCAGCATATCTACTCCAAAGCTACCTTCAATTTACCTTTTCTATAAGAAGCTTTCAGCGGCTCACTTCTTTTCTCTTATCTAGCAGTATAAATTTACTCCTCTTTTTCATTGTATTTATCATTATTATGTCAATTATATTATCACAGAAATAAAGTATTGTCAATTATATTCTGAAGATATAAACAAAAAATCGCTACTTAAGTAGCGATTCTATTTTTAAATTATTTACTTGAAAACCAACTTTCTTCATCTTGTTGTTCTTCAAGTTTTCTTTGTTTTTCTTTTTCTTGTTCTAATAATTCTGGATGTTCTTCATATTTTATACTATCTTTAAATTCTTTATTATCTGAAATAGTTGCCATATTATCTATTAAAGTTTCATAAATAGCTCTAGGAATATCAATTAATCTATAATATTTATATAAAACATCAAAACTAACAGTATTTTTTAACTTAGCTGGTTCAAAAATATCACCACAATATATTCTAAAATAAATATGATTTCTTACTATTCTAATAGAAATTGGCTTTTTAAAGTGATTTCTCATTTCTATTAAACTTTCTAAAGCTTCTGAATTTAATACTTGTAAAGCCCAAACTTTATTATCAGACATTACATCATAATATTTCTCAAATTCTGCCGAATCTAAATTTATTCTATTCTTAGAAAACTTTCTAAATTTAGATTCTCCCATAATATCTAATATTCCTTTTGCTGTTTCTGGTAACGATATTATTCCATATAAACCAAGAAAAGTTACAGTTGTTGAACTTCTTCCTTCACTATCAGTATGTTCTTCTTCAGTTTTTACTTGAGACATTTTAAATTTTACTATACTATTTAAATTACCTTGAATTCCATCCTCAGAATAAAAATTATCCCATGTATTATCAAAACGTGATTGATTATACTCACTCGAACTTACTCCCTCTTCTGGCGAATAAATGTAACTAGAATCTTGTGCATGAATCATTCTTTTTATTGCAGCCATTTTAAAAGTTGCAATATAATCTTTATTAACAAATCTCACTAAAGCCATTACTCCAATAAGAACAAATACGATAAAGAAAAATATAAATTCACCCAAAACATAGAATAATCCTAAAGGCCCTAACATATAGTAAAAAATTAAAACTGCGGCAACTATGATTAATATTGTTTTAAATAATGCTTTTTTTCTTAAGTTCTCTATTTCAGCACCATGTTTAGTATATATTTCTCCAAACACTTTAGAAAAATTAACTTTATTCATAAAATCCCCTTTTTCTTATGTTTATTATAAATTATCTTTTACACTAATATTTTCTTTTTTATATTCTTCAATTTCAAATAATTCAATTTCTTTAGCTCCCATTGTTGAAGCTATAACATTTCCTGGAAATGTTGTTATTTTGGTATTATATAAAGTAACATCTCCATTATATAATCTTCTTGCAGCTTGAAGTTGACTTTCCATTTTTTCTAAAGAATCTTGTAAACTTAAAAATTGTTCACTTGCTTTTAAATCTGGATAAGCTTCTTGAAGAGCTAATAAAGAATTAAAATGATTATTAATCCTATTAGCCATTTCTAAGCTTTTTGTATTTTCATACACTCTTCTTTCTTCAACTATTTCTGTTAAAAGCTCTTTTTCATGTTTTGCATAACCTTTAACACATTCAATTAAATTTGGAATCAAATCAAATCTTTGATTTAAATATACATCAATTGCTGATTTTGATTGCTCTACTTTTTTTTGTAATGATTTGATTGTATTATATTCTGCTATATAAAATATAATTAATATAACTAAAACTATTAATATTGGCATATTCATATCTCCCCTTCAATTATAATCACTAATCTTAATATAACTCTTTTAAAAAATTTTATCAAGTTTTTAATTCATTTGAACTTTTCCAATGATTTCATTAATATCTTCAATATTATGTTTTTTCATATATTTTTCAATACCTTCAATAGTATTTATACTTGTTTCAGGATCATAGAAATTACCAGAACCAATTGAAACTGCAGTTGCACCTGCAAGCATAAATTCAATTGCATCTTCTCCATTCATAATTCCACCTAAACCTAAAATTGGAATATTAACAGCTTGAGCAATTTGATATACCATTCTAACAGCAACAGGTCTTACAGCAGGACCAGAAAAACCACCTGTATTATTTGCTAAAATTGGTCTTCTCTTATCAATATCTATTTTCATACCAAGTAAAGTATTAATTGCAGAGATTCCATCTGCTCCAGCATCTTCAGCACCTTTTGCAGGAGCTGTTATGTCTGTTACGTTTGGTGTTAATTTTACAATTAATGGTTTATCTAAAACTTTTCTAACTTGAGATGTAACTTCTTTTACGCCTTCATATGAAGTTCCAAATGCCAAACATCCAGCTTTAACATTTGGACAAGATAAGTTAAGTTCAACACCATCAATATCTAATGTATTTAAAATTCTACATAATTCAACATAATCTTCAATTGTACTTCCACAAGCATTAACTATTATTTTTGTATCAAATTGTCTAAGCCATGGTAAATCATTTTCAGCAAAATATTCAACACCTGGATTTTGAAGTCCTATACTATTTAGCATTCCTCCTGGAACCTCACAAACTCTTGGTGGCTTATTACCTGGTCTTAATTTAAGTGAAGTACCTTTAGTTACAATTCCACCTAATTTATTTAAATCAATAAATTCAGCATATTCTCTACCATATCCAAATGTTCCTGATGCTACAGTAACTGGATTTTTCATTTTAATTCCACATAAATTTACTTCTGTTTTCATTATTACACCTCTTTTAAATTATATTTTGGTTTTTTATTATTTTTAATATATTCAAATTGTTCTTCTAAATCAATTCCTGATATTATATCTATCATTTCTATTACTTTGTCTACATCTAAATATCTATAATCACCATTTTTAACAGTCATATATTTCTTTACTTCTTCTGGCATAAAATCTATATTATATTTAGATATAAGAATTTTATTTAAATAATAAAATTCTTCATAAACTATATCATGTGCATTATCATCTCTTACCTTATCAAATTCTTGTTTTAAAATGTGATTATATGTAAAATCATCAGCTAATAAATGTAATAGATATCCTTTATAAAAGTCTTTTAAAAAATCTACCTTATCATCTTTTATAAAATTCTCAAAAACTATTTTTGTTTTATCTCTTCCCCATTCTCCATAGTGAGTAATATTCTTGTTATCTGTTAAATCTGGAGCAAGATTACCTTTTATAAATTCAGCAATATTTTCAATATTATCTTTATGTTTTCTTATATATTCATTTGCTATTGCAATATGCATTGTAAAACTTGGCATTATATTTCAACATCCTTTGCATTAAATACAGGTCCATCTTTGCAAACATGTCCATATCTGCTATTTTCGCCTGTTCCTATTTGAATAGCACATCCTAAACAAGCTCCAATTCCACATCCCATTCTTTCTTCTAAAGATACTTCACATGGAATATCATTTTCTACTGCATATTGTTTTACAGCTCTTAACATTGGAAGTGGTCCACAAGCAAATATTTTATCAACTTTATGTTCTTCAATATCTTTTTTCATAAAATCAATTGCATATCCTTTTTCTTTATAACTTCCATCATCAGTTGTAACTACTAATTTATTTAAACCTAAAGCTTCAAAATCTTTTTCACATGTAACTAAAGATTTATCTCTAAATCCTAAATACATATTTACTTTTGATTTATCACTTAGTTCTTTTGCAAGCTCATATAATGGGTATGTTCCAATTCCTCCACCTATTATTGCAACATTTGAATACTCTTTTACTGTAAAATTTCCTTTTCCTAAAGGTCCTAAAACATCAATTTTATCTCCTACTTTTTTATTTGATAAAAGCTCTGTTCCTCTACCTTTTACTTGAAAAATAAATTCAACATTTTCTCCATCGATATTAAATATACTAATAGGTCTTCTTAAAAAAGGTTCTGTTGTATCAGAAACTTTAATTTCTAAAAATTGTCCTGCTTTAGCAACTGAAGCGATTTCATTTGCTTTTATAGCAAATTTATAAATTCCTTCAACCAACATCTCTTTTGATACTAATTCTGCAATTACTTTCTTTGCCATGTTTTACCTCCAAATTTATTTATTTTCTTTTATTAATTTATTATAACTTTCTGTATATTTTCCACACCCAATATATTCTTTTTCATTATTAAATGAGGAATTTTTATTTTGATTATATGTAATTTCTGGAACTTCACCTAATACTTCAAAAACAATTTGTGCTATCTTAAAATTCTTACTTAACATGATTTGATTTTGACTCATATTATATACCCTAAAGAAACAATATGTTTGATGTCCTGGTTGATACATTGGGCCAGTTACCATTAATCCCATTCTAAGTAATGAATTTTTTTCTTTAATATGTCCTACCATATTATTTGGCATTTTTAACTCTTCATTTGTTTTAACCATAACAAATTCGCCAGGCTTTACAAAGTATTCTTCACTTTCTTTTGAAGAAATAATTTTATCAATTGTTAAATCATAAGATACACAACCTAAATTATTTTCATCATATCCTGATACAATTAGCATTCCATTATTCACTAATTCTTTGATTTGTCTGTCAACTAAAATCATTATCACCCACTCCTTAATTTTCAAAAAATTTCACACTATACTCAGCTTCAAATTCTTCATTTGTATCTAATTCAATTAAATTTTCTTTATCTTCATATTTTCCATTAGAATCTACTCTATCTGCAGTATTAAACCAAGGTTCAATACATACAAAAGGTGCTCCAGGTTTTGACCAAACACCAAGATATGGAAATTTTTGAAATTTAAAAATCAACTTTTCTAAATCATTCTCATCTCTTAAGATTACTTCTCTTGATTTTAAATCTTTTAAAATTAAAGCATCATTTATAAAAGTATCTTTATTTAGTATAATTCTATTATTTTCAAAATATTTTAATTTGTCTTCTGGTTCTGATTTAACTAATCCATCCTCTAATTGATAAATCTTCAATTCATCTTCTTTTTCTTTAAATTCTAAACTATATTTACCAGTAGAATAATCACATTTAAAAGCCGGATGTCCACCTAAACCAAATCTAATTTTTTTATCATCTTTATTAATTACTTTATATTTTGTTATTACAGCATCATCTGTTATTTCATAAGAAATATAGAATTCAAACTTATATGGATATTTTTTCAAAGTTTCATCATTAGATTTTAAAGCATATGAATTTTCTGATATTTCTTCAAATTCCATATCTCTTGCGAAACCATGTTGTCCCATTTCATAAACATTATTTTCTATAATAGTTTTACCATCTTTTAATTTACCTACTATAGGAAATAATACTGGTGCATGTTTATTCCAAAAAGCTTCTCCATCATGCATTTTTTCTTCACCATTATATTTTATAGAAATTAATTCTGCACCTTTATTTACAGTTTTTATTTCAATCATTTTAAATCTCCTTTATAGTAAGTTCTTTATATCCTGTGTTTTTATCAAATTCTCTACCAAATTCAAAATTTTCAAATTCAGCAAGCACAATTTCTGCAGTCACATTAACTAAACAATCATTTTTTAAATGTCCACCAATTACATTTAACTCTTCGTCTGATAAACTAATATGTAAATGACAACCATCCATTGATAATGTTCCTGTAATAGATACTATTTCATAATCTTTATCTATTGTTTTTACTGTCACGCCATCTGCAGTTCTAAGTGCCACTTTATATAAACACCCCACACCTGACAATATAACACCAGATTTAATTTTCTTTTCCACAACATAATCTTCAATAGATTTTTTAAGATCCATTCCTCTAGTTAATCTAAAAGCATGTATTTTCATTTAGCATCTCCTTTATTTTATTGAAAGTGTTAGTTCATTTCTCATACGAATTGCTTCTGCTCTTGTAGCTTCAGCAAATCTTTCATCACCAAATTCATCTTTCCATAAATCTGATTTATATGCACACATTAAACTTCTTGAAGCATTTACAATTCCACCTACTCCGTCTTTATCAAAACCAAGTGCAATATCCTCAGCTTTTCCACCTTGTGCACCATAACCTGGAATTAAGAAAAATGTATTTGGCATTAATTTTCTTAAATCTTTTAATTGAGTTGGATGTGTTGCTCCAACTACTGCACCAACTGAACTATATCCTTTTTCACCAATTAGTTCTTCTCCCCAAGTTTTAACTAATTCTGCAACTTTTTCATAAACTGTTTCACCAGATTCTAGTCTTAAGTCTTGTAATTCTGCAGAAGATGGATTAGATGTTTTTACTAATATAAAAATTCCTTTTCCATATTTTTTTGCATCTTCTATAAATGGTTTTATTCCATCTACTCCTAAATAAGGATTTACAGTAACAAAATCTATATCAAAAAAGCTTTCTTTTTTGTCTCCTACTGGAGTTTCACCTAAATATGCATTTGAATATCCAGCAGCTGTTGAACCAATATCACCTCTTTTAACATCAGCAATTACAATCATTCCTTTTTCTTTTGCATATTTACAAGTTTCTTTAAAACAATTTATTCCATCTACACCAAACATTTCATAAAAAGCAATTTGTGGTTTAACTGCTGGAATAATATCATATGTAGCATCTATTAAATCTTTATTATATTCTAATATTCCTTCACAAACACTTTTTACATCAGTTCCATATTTTTCTTTTATACAATTTGGTAACATATCATATCTTGGATCTAATCCAATTACAGTTGGATTATTCATTTCCTTAATTTTTGTTATTAACACATCCATTGCATTATTCATTTTCTCTTCCTCCAGATTTATTTTCATTTCAATATTTTTCTACTATTCAGCTGTATAAACAACTCTACCAGAAACAATAGTATATCTAACTTTTCCTTTTAATTTTTTACCTATCCAAGGTGTATTTTTAGATTTAGATACTATTTTTTCTTTTATATAAACATATTCTCTATCAGGATCAAAAATTGTTAAATCAGCAATTTTTCCTTCTGCTATTTCTCCTCTATCTATTTTTAATAATTTAGCTGGATTATAACTCATAACTCTAACCATATCTAAATAATCGATATGGCCAGGTACAACTAAATTAGTAATTGTAGCTCCTAGTGCTGTTTCAAAACCTATAATACCATTTGGGGCTACAGCTAAACCTTTAGATTTTTCTTCTTCAGTATGAGGAGCATGATCTGTAATAATACAATCTATTGTTCCATCTTTTATACCTTCTATTATTGCTAATCTATCTTTTTCTTCTCTTAAAGGAGGATTCATTTTAGCATTAACTCCTGATTCTAAAACTTCATCTACTGTAAAAGCATAATAATGTGGACAAGTTTCACAAGTTACTTTTACACCTCTTTGTTTTGCACTTCTTATTGTATCTACTGTTGTTTTAGTACTAATATGGCAAATATGTGTGTGTAAATTATTAGTTTCTGCAAGTACAATATCTCTTGCAGCCATAATTTCTTCTGCTTCTGGAAATACACCTTGTACACCTAATTTATCAGCAATAGGGCCAGCATTTATAGCACCAGCAGCAACAGATTTTTCTTCACAATGTTCAGAAACAAAACTTCCAAACTGATTTGCTTTAATCATTGCTTCTCTAATCATTTTAGCATTTTCTACAGGTCTTCCATCATCTGAAAAAGCAATTACTCCTGCTTTTAATTGAGCTTCAAAATCCACAAGTTCTTCACCTTTTTCACCAATTGTTACACTTGAAAATGGAAGCACATTACAAAGATTAACTTCTTTTGCTCTATTTATAATTTGTTCTAAAACAATAGCGCTATCAGGAGTAGGATTTGTATTTGGCATAGGACAAATAGTTGTAAATCCTCCAGCAACAGCGCTTTTAGAACCAGTTTCTATAGTTTCTTTATGTTCTCCACCTGGTTCTCTTAAATGACAATGAACGTCAATCATACCAGGGATAATTATTAAACCAGTACAATCGATAACTTTATCAGCATCTACTGTACTTAAATCTTTTTCAATTTTTAAAATTTTATCATTTTCAATTAATACATCTAATTTTTCATTTGTTTTACTTGCATAATCTACTAAAGTTCCATTTTTTAATAAAGTTTTCATCAAAAACCTCCCTTTTTATTTACTGGTTGTATTCTATCATTTATTATAGAGATTTTCAATAAAATATCGCAATTAATATATTTTATTTTATAAATTTTTTATATAAAAATAAAACCCAAATTGTTAAAATATTTTCTAACAATTTGGATTTTTCTAAACACACACTTTGAGTTATTTACTAATTAATTTGTATTATGTCATCTACGACATCAATACTTACGCCTTCAATTGAAACTATTGGTCTTAATCCTGCAGGATCACCAGTGCTTGAGCTTACACCACCCGCCACCATATAATATACTCTTTGAGTATTTGTACTATATGGAGAAGCAATCCAATATGCAGGACTCACATTATAATTATATGTTGTAAGTCCATGTTTTGTAGCAAACTCACTAGTTTTAAAGTTTCCTAATATAAATAAGCCATCTATATCAGTAACCGTTGTAGTTTCATCAGTTTTACCTGTCATATCAGATAAAGTTATATTTCTTACACCAGTTATTTTATTTTTAATACTTTCATTTGTTGATTTAAAAATTTCTCCAGTCAAATCACCTGTAGATTGTCCATTTATAACATTATAAAAACCATAATGTTTTGTTGAACTCCATTGAGCTACTTTTTTAAATACAATTTTTTCAAAATTATAATATAAACCAGCTACGCAATACATATTATTATCTGTAGCAGATGCTGACGAATAAAATTTTTCTATATAATTTGATATTTGTTCATCTGTAGCACACCATCCACCTGCTATAGTAGGATTACTTTTTATATTATAATGATAATTAATACCAGCAGGAACACCTGTACTTATTATTTCAATATCATATAAATCAGGATTTTCTGCATTAGCTTTATAACTTAATAATCTCCATCCATTATTTTCATTATAAGTATATGTTGTTTTTATAGCATCTGTATAAGTAACATCATATTTTACTGCTTGCCCAATTTCAATTTGAATTGGTGTATTATCTTTCTTTTCTATATTTTGTCCATCAAATACATATGAATTACCTGAATCCGCAAATGAAATTTTAACTTTTTCACCTTGTTGAGTAACACTTACTTTTTCTCCATATGTTTTTGATAATTCTGTTTGTAAATCTTCTGCATTAAGTAATTCACCTAGATTATTTAATTTATAATTATTATATGCTAAAGCAATATTTTCTTCTTCTTCAGCAATTTTAAATTCATCTTTACTTTTAGCTGCTTGTTGAACAACACTATCATCACCAGTTATAGCATTAATACTTACTGCTGCTAATATTAAAAGAACAATTATAGTAATTACTAAAGCTATAAGAGTTATACCATTTTGTTTTTTCATTATTTCTTTTCCTTCCTATATATTACATTCCTAGAACCAAAGTTCCATCATCTTTTTCAACAGCTTTTACACCTTCTTTTAAGCATACTACTGGTCTAATACCATTATATACAGCATCTGTAACAGATGGTTGAGATTCATCAGAAGAATTTGGATCTCCTGTCAATGGTACTTCTGTTAACATTGCTCCTCTTCCGTTTACAAGATATAATGAATTAACATTAATACTATTTCCATAATAATATGGTGATGCTAACCAATAACCACAACATCCTTCATAACTAAGTAATTCTCCGTTTGAAACATATCCTGTATTAGGATGAGGAAAATATACATTTCCATATCCTGTACTTTCACAATTTTCTTCAGCCTCTGTATATCCTAAACTAATATTTCCTCCAGATAATTGATATCCATATGTTCCAGTTGTAAATGTAAATGAATCATTATATTTTGCATTCCAACTTGCAATCCACATTTCAAGAGTTGGACCTCCTATAGCATAATCAGCTAGACTTGTATCTACAAAACTTGTCCATTTATTAACATTTAATAATGCTGCAGCACATTTAGAACTTGCATATGAACTATTTAAAGAATATCCTGTTGCCATAAATAATTCTGCTTGTGCTGGTGTTACAAATGCTGGAGCACTAGTCCAGAAATATTGATATTTTCCAGTTGTTTTCATTTCCATTCCAGCTTCTAATTTTTCTACTGGTAAATAATCTGCTGCAATTAAAAATACTCTTCCATCTTCATTTTCATAGAAGATTCTCCAATCATCAATTCCATTTACAGAATAATTTGTTTTAATTCCATAACTTTCAGATGATACTAATTCATTTAATTTTGGAGCATTAGTAAAATCAACTTCATCATCTGATCCATTATTTGATTCATTATCAGCTCCACTATTTAATTCTTCATCCATTTCATCATTTAATTCGCCTAAGACATCTACTTCTTTATTTCTTTCATCCTCTGTCTTTTTAGCAGCTTGTTGAGCTTTACTTACAACACCTTTATCATTATCAGTTATCGCTGTAATACTAACAACAGCTAAAATTAATAACACTATTATTGTTATTATTAAAGCTATAAGTGTTATACCTTTTTCTTTTCTCATTTTTCCCCCTTCTAGAAAATAAAATAAACGCAAAAACGAGAGATAGTTTCCTATCTCTCGTTTCCATTACAAATAAAGCCTATTTTATTAAGCTTATTATTTTCTATCAACTTGATACATGTATGTGTATATACAGCCACAAGCATTTCAAGCATTTGCATTTATAAATTTTCTCCTTTGTTTTTTGTATATTAAAATTATATCCTTAACGTAGATTACTGTCAATACTATGATGCTCATATTTAAATAAAACATTTTCTTGACTTTATAAAAAATTTTTTATATCATAAATGTAATAAATTTTTTGGAGGTATTTATGGACGAAGAATTAGTATCATTATTGTTCGAAACAAAAGCTTTTAAAGTAGCAGATGAAAATAAACCTTTTTGGTATACATCAGGAAAATTAGGGCCTTACTTTATTAATGTTGATTATTTATATGGAAGTAAAGAAGATTCTGAAAACTTATTGAAAATAATTGATGATCTTCTATTAAATGAAGAAAAAGAAAATATTCCATCAATTTTATTTGAATATATATATAAACATTATGAAGAAAATATTATTTTTAAAACAACAATTGATAAACTAATTGAATTTATTGAAACAAATGTAGATATAAATTCTATTGATTATATTTCAGGTGGTGAAAGAAGAGATTGGTTTTTCTCTATTTTAGTAGCTTATTTACTTGGAAAACCACACATTACTATTTATAAAGATTTAACAACTGTAGTAAGCACTTGTGATTTTGAAGAAACTACTCTTGTTAATTCATTACCAGATAAAAAAGTATTTCATGTCACAGATTTATTAAATACAGCATCAAGTTTTGAAAGAGCTTGGATTCCGGCTATATTAAACTTGGGTTCTAGAATGCATTGGGCAATATACCCTGTAGATAGAAATCAAGGTGGAGATAAATGTTTAGAAAATTTACAAGTTGCTCCTCTTAGTTTAATCACACTTAATGAAGATTTGTTCGAACTTGCTTTTAATAAAGGAATAATATCTGAAAATCAAAAAGATATTTTAAATAAATATTTTGAAGATCCAGAAAAAACAATGCAAGATTTTATTAATTCTCATCCAAACTTTATAAATGATGTTATATCAAACGGAGATGAAAAATCAGCTAAAAGAGCTAAACTTTGTTTAGAAAAAGGTTGGTATACAAATCAATAATAAAAAATTAAACCACATAGAAATATGTGGTTTTTATATACAAAAAAGAGGCTTTAAAATAAGCCTCTTTTTTGTATATTAAGCAACTTTTTTATCAATAGCTTTTTTAGCTACTGGAATCATTATAAGTAAGAATAAGCCATCAAATATATACAATTTTGCCATATCCCAAAATTTTAAAAATTCTTCAGTCATTTCTACTACCATTTTAGAACTACCATAATACAAATCATATTCTTCTAAAAGTTCCTCTAACTCTTCTTCACTTTCTTCTAAGTCGTCTTCTAATTCAGCAACCTCTTCTTCAAATTCTTTAATATCTTCAATATCAAAATCACTATCTACAACTCCAAAGAATTCTAATCTAATCTTATAATGTACTCCACATATTAATATTGCAAAAATAATCAAAGCAATTGAAATATTTTTTATTATACTACCTTTGTTTTCAGATGTAACTTCCACTTTTTTCAAAGCACCTTTTATTGATAATTTTGTAACTAAAAACGCTACTATAAAGTCAGATATTAACAAACCTCTCATTAATCCTGTAAGCATTTGCATAACTTCTTCAATATCATCACCATCAATATTTTCATAAGATATTAAAGCCCAAACCATTGTAACACCAATAGTACTCACAACTGCAAGTATCAAAAACCAAATGATAAATCTAATTACAAATTTTCTTGTAACTTTTGACACGCTTTTATCCATCTTTTATCCCCCTTATTTCTTTTTTATAAGTATATATCTTTTTATATTTTTTATCAATGTGTTATAAAAAATAAAAGTAGATATTTACATCTACTTTTATCTTAATATGTTCTTTTTATTTACTAATTTATCTTATAAATTAAGTTTTATTTGTTTTATATAATTCTAATTCTTCTATAACAGTAACTTTTTTATCAAGATCATAATATTTAAATTCATATTTTCCAGTTGATTTTTCAGTACCATCTTCTAAAGTTGTAATCACAGGTTCTAAAGTAAATACATCTCCAGTTTCTACAGTTGTTCCTTTTCCATTAAAATGTTCATCTTCTGAAAACTCACTTACTACTATATAATATCTTTTATATACTTCGCCTAAATCATTGGCTGTTTTAACTTTACCAGCTTCTTCATCAGGTTTAATTAGCCCTTCTGGAATTAAGTATTCATCTATAAGCTTACTTTCACAATATACTGTACCAATATCATTTGATGTACCAGAAATAGCTTTAGAAGCTTCAACTAATTTTTCAGACAATCTACTATTTAAGTCTTCTGAAATTTCTACTTGTAAATAATGTTCTTCAACATTAGTTACTTTATTAAATTCTTTTAATACATCTTTTCCTACAAAACCTGCACAAACAAAAATTGCAATAATTATTAATATTAATATTATTTTCGAAAAACCATTTTCTTTTCTCATACTCATCTTCCTTAATTACATTTTTGAGAATTTATTATATTCACAAAATATATGATTGTCAAATACTTTTTAAGAATATTTTATATTATCTTTTTCTGTAATTCTCAAAAATTCTTCTATATTTTTATCTGCTAAATAAATCTTTCCACAATTTCTAATTTCTCCATTAACAGTTACTGAGACATCAGCATTTGTTTGCATTTTTGAATAATATCTAATTAAATTTCTTAGCACTTCCTTCTTTTCTTCTGTGAAATTTGAAATATCTATATTTATAAAAGTATATTTCTTCTCCTCTAATTTATTTCCTTTTGATAAATTATCATTAATGTTTTTATCTAAATTTATATCACTTTCTTGATCTTCATTTAAAAGCTCTTTAATATTTCCTACAATAATTTTAGTAGGTTCATCTTCTCTAATACTTAATCTTCCTTCTACTAAGACAATTTTTTCTTCTTCTAAAGCACCTTGGCATCTATTATAAATACTTTCAAATACAATAGTTTCAAATGTACCATATAAATCATCAAAAGATACAAATGCCATAACAGAATTATTTTTAGTTATTTTCTTCTTAATTTTAGAAATAACACCTATTATTTTAACTGGCATTCCATCAAAATATCCTGTACAATTACCTGTTTCTTGCATTTCCTCATCAATATTTAAAATTTTCAAAGAATCAATATTTGCGATTTTATCAATTTTGTTTCTATATTTTTCTAATGGATGTCCTGTTAAATATACACCAAGCATTTCTTTTTCAAAACTTAAAAACTCTCTATTTTCAAGTTCTTCCATTTCAGTAAATACATATTTTTGTTCTTTAGTATCTTCACTCATTAAATCAAACATTGAAAATTGATTTTCCATTGCGTTTCTTTGACTTATATTAATTGTGTCAATTATATTTTCAAAAGATGCAAGTAGTGTTGCTCTAGTCATTCCAAATTCATCAAAAGCTCCAGCTTTAATTAAACTTTCTAAGCATTTTTTATTAATTGAATATTTAACCATTCTTTCACAAAAATCAGTAAAGCTTTCATATTTACCATTTTCATTTCTTTCTTTTACAACATCTTCTATAACAGCAATACCAACATTTTTAATTGTTCCCAAGCCAAATCTAATTTTATTATCATGAACAGTAAATTTTGTATCACTATAATTTATACTAGGTTTCAGAATTTCAATATTTAAACTTTTGCATTCTTCAATATATAATGGAATTTTATCTAAATTTCCAAGAAAACTATTTAAAGTTGCAGCCATTAATTCTTCTTGATAATATGCTTTTAAATATGCTGTTCTATATGATACAACAGCATAACATGCAGCATGAGATTTATTAAATGCATATTTAGCAAATTCAGCCATTTCATCAAAAATTTTATCAGCAGATTTTGCGTCTATTCCATTTCTTACACAACCTGGAACTACAACATTTCCCTCTTCATCTACTTGTCCATTTATAAATATTTCTCTTTCTTTAGCCATTACATCTAGTTTTTTCTTACCCATTGCACGACGCACAAGGTCAGCTCTACCTAAAGAATAACCAGCTAAATCTCTTACTATTTGCATAACTTGTTCTTGATAAACCATACAACCATAAGTAACATTTAATATTGGCTCTAAAGCAGGATGAGTATATTCATTATGTCCTGGATTTAATTTTCCTTTAATATATCTTGGAATTTGATCCATTGGCCCTGGTCTATATAATGATACACCAGCAATTAAATCTTCTAAACAGTCCGGTTTTAATTCCTTCATAAAACTTGTCATTCCGGCGCTTTCAAATTGGAATATTCCAGATGTTTTTCCTTCTTGCCATAATTTATATACTTTAGGGTCATTCATATCTTTATCATATTCAACATCAATTCCCCTATTTTCTTTAACAAGTTTTTTGCAATCTTCTATAACAGTTAAAGTTCTTAATCCTAAAAAGTCCATTTTCAAAAGACCTAGTTGTTCTAAAAGTGTCATTGTATATTCTGTTGCAACATTACCATCATTTACATATAACGGTACATAAGTATCAACCGGATCTTTTGTTATAACTACACCACAAGCATGTGTAGATGAATTTTTTGGCATTCCTTCTAACGCTCTTGAAATATCTATTAATCTTTTTACTTCTGATTCATTATCATAAGCTAATTTTAATTCTTTATTTTCTTCTAACGCCTTGTCTATTGTTATATGAATTTCATTTGGAATCATTTTTGCAATTCTATCAACTTCATTTAATGGAATATTTAAAACTCTTCCAACATTTCTAATAACATTTTTTGCAGCTAAAGTTCCAAAAGTTATAATTTGAGATACATGGTCTCTACCATATTTCTCTGCTACATATTCTATAACTTCTCCTCTTCTTTCATAACAAAAATCAACATCAAAGTCAGGCATGCTTACTCTTTCAGGATTTAAGAATCTCTCAAAAAGTAAGTTATATTTTATAGGATCAATATCTGTTATTTCTATTGCATAAGCAATAATAGAACCAGCACCAGAACCACGTCCTGGTCCTACTGATATTCCATGAGTTTTTGCATAATGAATAAAATCCCAAACAATCAAGAAATAATCAACATATCCCATTTTTGAAATAACTGATAATTCATATTCAGCTCTATCTAAAATTTCTTGTGATGGATTATCTCCATATCTATTTTTAATACCATCATAAGATAATTTTCTAAAATATTCTTCATGAGTTTTAAATTCTTCTGGCACATCATAATTTGGAAGTTTAGTAACACCAAATTCAAATTCAAACTCACATTTGTCTGCTATTTTAACAGTATTTTCTATAGCTTCAGGAATAAAATCAAAATATTCACACATTTCTTCTGGTGTTTTTATATAAAACTCATTTGTCTCAAATCTCATTCTATCTTCATCAGTCATTCTTTTTCCTGTTTGCATACATAAAAGAATTTCATGATTATAACTATCTTCTTTTTTCAAATAATGAGCATCATTTGTAGCAACTAATGGAATATCTAATTCACGTCCTAATTGTATTAATTTTTGATTTGCTAATACTTGTTCTCTAAGGCCATTGTTTTGAATTTCTAAATAATAATCATCTTTAAAAATCTCTTTATACCATAAAGCAATTTCTTTAGCTTTTTCCATATCTCCTTGTAAAATCGCTTGATTTACTTCTCCTGCTAAACATGCACTTAAACATATTAAACCTTCAGAATGCTCTTTTAAAATTTCTCTATCTATTCTAGGTTTACTATAAAAGCCTTCAGTAAAACCTACTGATACAAGTTTTATTAAATTTTGATATCCTTCTTTATTTTTAGCAAGTAATATCAAATGAGAATATTTATCATCAATTCCAGTTTCTTTTTGAAGTCGGCTTCTTGGAGCAACATACACTTCACATCCAATAATAGCTTTTATATCTTCTTTTTGACATTCTTGGAAAAAGATTGCAGAACCAAACATTACTCCATGGTCAGTAAGAGCTATAGCTTTCATTCCAAGTTCTTTAGCTCTTTTAGGTAAATCTTTAATTCTACACATTCCATCTAGCAAACTATATTCACTATGGACATGTAAGTGTACAAATTCTTGACTCATATATTCCTCCAATAAATTCTTTTTTCAAGTAGATTCTATAACGGATTAAGCCTCATTGTCAATAAGATTTCAAACATTTTAAGCACGCACTTCTTTTGCACACATCGGGGACGTAAAAGATGTGCGACCAAATTTAATCCAACAAAAAACGCACATCTTTTACGTCTCCAATGTGCGTTTTTTATAAATTAAATAATTCTAATCACTTCTCCTACAATTTTTTGAGTAGTTGGAATTTGAAGAATTTCAAATTTAGATACTTTATCTCCAAATTTTATTTCAACAATATCTCCTAACTTTACTTCATAACTTGCTTTTATCACTTTTCCATTTACAGATATTCTTCCATTATCTGCTGCCTCATTAGCAATTGTTCTTCTTTTTATTACTCGTGACATTTTTAAAAATTTATCTATTCTCATTTTGCCTACCTCTTCTTATTTCATACTATTAATAATTAACACCAACTAAATATAATCCATGAGGTGGAAGTGTTCTTCCTGCTTTTTTTCTATCCCCATTTTTTATAATTTCTGGAACCTCTTCTGGTTTTATCTTTCCTTGCCCTACTTCTAATAATGTACCGGCAATAATTCTAACCATATTATATAAGAAACCATTTCCTGTAAGTTCAATTATAATTCTTGGTTCTTCTACTATTATATCTGCCATATATATTGTTCTTACACTACTTTTACTACTAGTTCCACTTGCTTTAAATGCTTTAAAATCATGTTCACCCTCAAAATATTTTATAGCCTCTCTCATTTTATCCACATCTAATTTAATAGGAAAATTATATTCAAATTCTCTATAAATAGCACTTCCATGTTCTGAGTTATTAATCACATATCTATATTTTTTAGAATGAACTGAATATCTACTATGAAATCTATCATCAACCTCTTCAGCATTTTGAATTCTAATACTATTTTTTAATTTTGAATTTAAAGCAACTGCAAACTTCTTTGTAGGTATATTTTTACTTTCAATTTTAAAATTAGCAACTTGTCCAAATGCATGAACTCCAGCATCAGTTCTTCCAGATGCTATTAAATCAACTTGTTCACCAGTAAGTTCTTCTATTGCTCTTTCTATTTCTCCTTGAATATTTAATTTATCTGGTTGTTTTTGCCAACCATTAAATTTTCTTCCATCATATTCAATTAATAATTTTATATTTCGCATTTATATCAATCCTATCTTTCAGCATTTCTATCTATATAAGCATTTTCGTATGTTCTAATTACATCTCTTAAAGCTTCTAATTCTTCTTTTGTATATCTTGAATCTTGAACTAAACTTAAATCTGTATCTAAATCAATTTTAAAATATTTAACCATTTCTCTCATCCAATTTTTAGTTTGACTATGTGTATTATGCCTAATTCTATCTCTTGAATCAACAATTCTTACTAAAGCTTCTCTACTCATATATTCTTCAATAGCAATTCTAGTTTGACCACTAACAACAGTTTCACAAGCCCTTTGACTAACTAATTCACTTTGATTTGTTCTATATTCTGCATCTGATAAAATAAATGTTGCATATCCATAAGCATCAATACCAAAATCATCTCCAGATTTATCTGTTTCAAAATATCTTTCAATAATTCTAGCATCTAATTTTTTTGAATATACTTCTACATATCCACCAGCATAAAGTTTTACATCTGCATCTTTATCTAAAGCTTTTAAGAATTTCCATTTTACATATTTAGGATATACCCACTCAACATTGCTTTTTATTTTTTTCACTTTTGATGGATCAACTGGTACTACTGGCTTAACTTTTTTAGGTCCCTTAGATTTACCTGTTTTTCCAATATCATTTCCATCATAAACTAATCTTAATTCTTCAAGAAGTTCTTCTGAAATTTCTGCTTCTTCTTTTGTTCCTGTATTATAAACATTCATAATCAAAGCAAATTTTTGACTTCTTGTAATATCTGGATTTCTTACAATATTTAAAATAATATTTTTTAAAGCATCTGCTGATATACTATTTTTTATTTTCTCAGTATCATCAAGATTTAATTCTCCTTTAGCAAAAAGATTATCCATTATAATAACTTGTAAATAAGAAGAATCTAAATATTCTATATCTTCTAAACTAATAATTGAATCTTTATACATTACACGTAAAGATTCTATAACAACATCATTTTCATTTTCTATACAATAATATAGCATTTCATCATCTAAAAATTCTGTTTTTTTCTCTAAAGTTTTTTCTGATTTATATTTTCTATATAACAATAATAATCTATCTTTTTCATTTCTCTTTAAATCTAATTTTCTTTTATACATATCAATATTTGGATCATTAGCTTTTAAAGCATTATCATATTCAATTTGAGCTTGTACGTATTCTTTATATCTAGATAAGAAATCAAAATCATCAATTTGAGCTTTTAATTTTTCAATAAAAACTTTTTTATCTTCTACCATACCTTCAATTTCTTCTAAATCACTAATTGAAAGTTCATTTAATGAATAATATTCAAATAAATCTTTTTCTGTTATATATTGATTTTCATATAGAAATTTAACAAGTTCAATTTTAGATGGAAATTGTATTAATTTAAATATTTCATCTTCATCATCTCTTTTTTGTAATTCTGTATAAATATCTAAATTACAATTTCTTACTAATCTATCTATAAAAGTTTTATTTATTTTGCCTAATTCAAATAATCTTTTTAAATTTGAAAAATCTACTAATGATATTACTTCTAAATCTAAAGGAGAACATTTTATTTTCTCAATTATTCTTTCATCACAATTTTCTAGATTAGATCTATTTAAAAATAACATTGTTTTCATTGCTACTAATATATTTGGTGTAAGATATATTCCGTCAACAAATTCTTTTTCTATTTTTTTCATATCTCTAACACTAATGCTTTTCATTCCTTCTGATGTCATAACACTAGCAGTTACATTTGATAAAATTTTTGAACCTAATATTCTTTTCATTAAAGTATATAATTCTCTTGATTCATCAAAAACCTCTTCAAAATCATAACTTAATTGTGCACTTCTACTATAATCTTCAACACTTCTATAAAGAAATGCAACTATATATTTTTCAACTGAAATATAATCTATATGAGTAAGCAATGTATCTGTTAAAACTTGTCTAAAAACTTTACCATCATCATCTGCACGCAATTCCTCTACAAAATCTCTTAATTGAGACGAATCACAATCATCAATTTCCATTCTTGTTAAACCTTGTCTCAAAAGATAATTTCTTAAGAACGAATCATATAATAAACCTTTAACTGACGGTGAATATAAAGCTTCCAACATATCAAAAACTAACATTTTATCATTAATTTCATCTAATACATCCATTTCCAAATCTTCTGGAAGATTTTCTTCACCATAAACCAATCTTATAAAAGACAATAATTTTGTAGCATTTCCTTTTTTTCTTATTTTTCCTTCTTGTTCTTTTATAAGTTCTGTTTCAAAACTATATTCTTTCTTTTCAGCTAAATATACAGGATATGCAAAAACAGCATTTTGACTCAATATAGCTTTTCTATTTTGCTCCATTTGGTTTTTACAAAGATTATTTATTCTAGCAAATTCATCTGGATCAATGCTTTTCATCTCATCAAATTTTTTTACTAAAGTAATCAAATACAATTCAACATCAACTTTTCCACTAGCAACAATTTCATATATGCTTCTAGATAATTCTCTTATATTTAGATAATCAACTGTTCCTGGATAAGCAGTGTTTTGATATAATCTTATTTTTAAAATAGTTTGTTCCAAATCTTCTATTAAATTTTTTAGTCTTTGTCTTACATTTTCATCTTCAACCAAAGCATCAGTAACTGAGTCTACATCTATAACACCAGTCCATACCTTATTACCAATTTTTCCTTTTAACACCATAGATTCAAATGTATCATTTAAACTTATATTTATCGATTTGTTTGCCATCAATATCTCCTATCTCTCTGCATTTCTATCTATATATGAATTTTCATACATTTTAATTATCTCTCTTAAATGCTCTAATTCTTCTTTTGTATATCTAGAATCTTCTACTAATTCTAAATCTGTTTCTAAATCAATTTCAAAACGTTTAGCCATAGCTCTCATCCAATTTTTATTTGTACTATGAGTATTATGTCTTATTCTATCAGCTTTATCTGTTATTAAAGCTGATAAAGTTTTTGGATTTAATAACAACTCTCCTCTACTATGACTATCCACTATCATGTCTAAATTTTCAATATATGTATTTTCAGATATTATAAAAGTCGCATGTCCATAAGCATCTCTTGCAAATTGATTACCATCTCTATCAACTTCAAAATATTTTTCAATTATTCTAACACCTAATTTTCTAGAATAAGCTTCAACATATCCATTTGCATAAACAGTTATCATTGCATCTTTATCTAATGCATTTAAAAATTCCCATTTTACAAATTTTGGATATACCCATTCTTTAGATGGATCTTTAGGTAGAAGTTGACTACCACCATCAATGAAAACTTTACCACCTTTATATTTAGCTTTTTTATCTTTAATTAAATCTTTATATTCAACGCCTTCATAATGCTCAGCATGTAATTGACTTAAGAATTTATCTGCAATTTCTTGGTCTTCTATTCCATTGTGAAAAATATTCATTATTAAAGAAACCTTTTGAGTTTGAGTAATTGTAGGATTTATCATAGCCGCATTAATAATTGCAACTAAAGCTTCTAAAGATAAAATATTTCTTAATTTTTTTGTATCATCTAATGATAATTCACCTCTTACAAACATTAAATCTATAATAACTGTTTGAAGATATTCATTAGATATAGATGAAATTTCTTCAAATCTAACAATTCCATCTTTATACATTTGTCTTAAAGTTTCAGGTACAATTGCTTCATCATCATATTCAAAATCTAAACAATATGTAAGTAACCATTCATCCATAAAATCTTTACGTTCTTCTTCTGACAAATTAGCTAATTTATATTTAGAAAATAACATTACTTGAATATCTTTTTCTCTTCTTTTTATTTCCATTGTATCTCTAAATATATCTGCATCAGGATCATTTTCTTTTATGGTTTTTTCATATCTTAATTTGTGCTCTATATATTCTTTATATATTTTTAATACCTCTAAAGTATCTATTGAATCTCCTAAAGTACTTATAAAGGAAGCTCTTTCTTCTGGTGATTTATCTTTTTCTAAAGCTTCTAAATCTTCCATTTTTATAACTCTTTTATCATATAATTCTTTTAATTCTGATACATCTATAATTTTTTCTGAAACTAGATAACTTAATAATTTAGAAGAATTTTCAAGCATTCTTTCAGCATCTGCTTCTCTTTCAGGAATTTCTCTCATTTCTTTTAATATTTCTGAAATTGAACCATCTGTAATAAGTTGTAACATAGACATTATTTGATTTTTATCTATTTTTCCATTTTCATATAATATTTTTAAATTAGAAAAATCAGATAAAGTTAAAATTATTAAATCTTTATCTTTAAAATTAATTCTTTGTACTAACTCTGGACTCCACTTAGCCATTTCTCCAGGAGTTAAAAATGCTTTATATATCAAATTTGTTTGAAGAATATCTGTTAAATAAATACCATCACAATATTTAGATAACATTTCTTCAATCTTTCTTTTTGAAAATTCAACATATTCAGAATTATATACTACTAAACTTACAGTTGTAGAAGGCAAAATCAATTTTTGTTTTAAAATTTCTCTTATAATAATTTCAGAAATTCTCATTCTTTTAATAATTGCTTCATCATTAAATGCATGCATTATTTTATTTCCAGAGGCTTCAGATAATTCTGCTACAAAATCATCTGTTAAATCTGTAATTTCTCCTGTTTCAAGTTCTGCTGAAATATCTTTTTTTATAACAGTATCTTTGTTTATAGTATCTGATTCAACACCTTGTACAACTTTAATCTCTTCATAACTATTTAAATGTCTTGCTGCAGCTATAAGCATTAATTTATTTAAATCACAAAAATATATTCCCTCTTTTATAGTATTTGCAACTAAACCTTTATGATGTTTTAAACCTGTAGTATTATATGTTTGAAATACAGTTTCACTTAATTCATCTTGACTCATAGCTTGAATTTCATCTTTATTAAAACCAATTTTTATTAAATAATTTTTAAATAAAGTTATATATGCAAGTTCAGCATATTGAGAATCATTAAAAAATGTAAAGAAATCTGTAAGCAATACTGATTCAAACATTTCTTCTAATAATTCCATTCCTTCACTATCAGAAACATTTTCTTTTCCATATATAGCTTTTACTAATGCAACTAACTTATCAGGATTTTTATTTCCTCTTTTTAAACGTTTTTCTTGTGAATCTGTCGGAAATGTTACTGTAATATATTCATTTGAACTTTCTACATATACTTCACGAAGTAAAATTGGTCTTTCAGAAATAATTCTATAAAATTCTTTTAAAGACCTTTCTGCTTCTTTATCCATATGAGAAAATTCTTCAGAATTTCTTTTTAAAATTTCTTCATAATCTTTACATAACATTACCCAGAATAAATCCATATCTATTCCATTATCTGAATTATTTAATATAGCTTTTATTTGAGCTGTTTTTTGTCTTATACTATTTAATAAATCTCTTTCTCTTGCTCCTTGAGCTTGCAGATTTATTGTTTGTGTTAATAAAGCACTTGGACGAGCTTCTCCAAGTCTTCTATATTCTATAATATCATTTTCAAAGCTTTTAACTAATTTTATAAAATCTTCTCTTATAGCAGAATTTGGTATTAAATATTGATCTATTTTTTTAGATGATACTACACCAGTCCATAAAGGTAAGTCTGTTCTTCCTATTAAAACTGGACAAGCCACAATTTTTGATACATTTAATACATTATTTTGCATCTTTGCCATATTTCTACATCCTTTCAAATCTTTAAATAGTTTCTAAATCTAATTCAAATTTAATTTTCTTAAATGGGTTTTCATTTACAAAAACATACTTTGATTTTATACTTTCTTTAAACTTCTTAATTTTATCTTTATCTTTAGAAAGTAATATTGAACAAAAACCATATCCATCTCTATTCATTTCCTCTATTACTTCATCAATTTCTAAATCTATATCATATATTTCCACATCAAATTGATTTCTTGAAATATAATCAAATAAACCTCTTCTTACTTCTTCTAATTCTAATGAATCAGAATATATTTCAAATATATTAAATGGATATAATTTTAAATTTGAAATTTTATATTTTTTATTTAATCTATTATAATCATTACTATTTCCAATACATAATGTCATATCTAATTTTTCAGACACTTTTGATATTTCTTCATCTTTAACTAAATTTTGAAGTTTTATAACATCTCCTAATTTCATTTCTTGTGCTACTAAATTTATAATATCAACAAGTAATGTATTTTGAGCTAAACAAAAATCATCAATATTTATCATCATTCTAACATTTTGTCTAATTGCTTCAATCCCCAATTTAAACACTATTTCTGGATTACCTGGTAATATAACTTGAATTTTCCCAAGGTTTTCCACAGATTTTATTGTTTTTTCTGTATAATCTATAACTATAGTTTTAAGTTCTTCCACATTTATGTTTTCTGCATAATATTTTTCATCTATTTCTTGAACTTTTTCTAAAGTTTCAATAAATTTTTCTTCTGTTAATTTATTTTCTAATTTTCTTAAAAATTCTTTGTACATTTCATTGGAAATATTTAATTTATTTTGATTATAAAATTCCATTTTTATCCTCCGTTACCGATTTTTTCATACTTTATAATTATATCATATTAATATTTTTTTGACAACGTTTATGTAAACTATTTTGCTAATTAAAAAAATTTTTAAATTTTCAATTACTTACGAAAAAAATCTTCATATAAACAAAAGAACACAAGCAAATTACTTGTGTTCTTTTTTACTAATTTTCTTTTTTATTTTCTTCTTTTTCTACAATTTCTTGTTTTGGTTGAATAATAAGATTTTTAAGTAAAATTTTCTTTAATACATCTTCTTTAACATCTGCAATTAAAGTTCCATCTTTAGCAATAGAAATTTTTCCTGTTTCTTCTGAAACAACAACTGCTATAGCATCTGATTGTTTTGAAATTCCTATAGCTGCTCTATGTCTTGTTCCTAATTCCCTTGCTATATCTTGATCACTTGATAATGGAAGCATACAAGATGCTGCTGCTATTTTATTATCACTAATTACAACTGCTCCATCATGAAGTGGTGTTTTAGGAACAAATATATTTACTAATAATTGAGGAGAGATTTCAGAATTCATATAAATTCCAGTATCAATAATATCTTTAATTTTAATATCTCTTTCTATTACTATTAATGCTCCTATTTTTGTTTTTGACATTTCAGTTGCTGCAATAACAACTTGATATATCATTTCTTTAGTTTTACTTTCTTCATCTTTAGTATTTATAAATAATTTTTTTATTTTATTAGTTGTTCCAAGTTGTTCTAAACCTCTTCTTAATTCTGGTTGAAATATAATAATAAGCATAATACCACCATATACCATTACAGATGATAATATGTAATTTAAAATTTTTAATTGGAATATACTACTTAATACCATTATTATTACTAATATAAATATTCCTTTTAATAATTGCCATGCTCTTGTATTTCTCAACAATTTAATTGCTTTATAAACTAAAAACAATACTATTAAAATATCAATTATTGCAAAAACTAAACTAAAAGAACCTGTATAAAAACTTTTTATTTTTTCTACTATATTTTCGGTATAGAATTCTTTCATTGAATCAATTAACATTTGATACATAATTTTTCCTTTTTAAAAACAATTTAGGTTTTTAGAAACTCCTATAAACTATCCTTGTAATAAATATACTATTAAAGTAGCTCCAACAGAGAATAACATAAATATACATAAAATTAACGCTATTGCTCCTTTTAATACTTTTTGTAATGTTTTTTTATCTTTCTTTTTGTTTAATTTCTTTTTATCTGCTTTTAATTTAGCTTTATATTTTTTTACTTCATCTTTAGTCATTTTAGACATTTTTTCTTTATCTGCTTTTTTTTGTTCTTTAGCTTTTATTTTATTTTCTTTTTTAGTTTCTTTGTTTTTGATTTTCAATTCTTTGGCTTTTTCTTTATCTCTTTGAGCTTTCGCCTTTACTTTAGCTTTATATGCTGCCTCTTCTTCTTTTACTTTTTGTTTTAATTTAGCGTCTCTTTCTTTAATTGCCATTTTTTCTTGTTTTTCTTTTTGTTTTTTTTCTGCTTTCATTTCTTTGCTACTCATAAGTCACAACCCTCTTTTTCTCAAATTTATATGAGTGATTATATCATGTGAATATCTAATTTTCAATATAATTACAATAAAAAAACACTTAAAATACTATATAGCATTTTAAGTGTCTATTTTTATTTTAAATACTCGGTAGGATTAACAACTTCTCCATTTTTATACATTTCAAAATGTAAATGTGGAACTTCTGCTACTTCAAAGCTAGCACTTTCTCCAACACTTCCAATAGTTTGCCCTTTTTCAACTGAATCGCCTTCATTTATAAATTCTGTAGATAATAAATTTGAATATACAGTTTCAAACTCTTCTCCATGACTAATTGTAACAGTTATTCCATATCTTGGATCATTTTTTATACTTTTAACAACTCCTCTTTCTGAAGCTAATACTACACTAGTTTTATCTGCTTTTATATCAATTCCTAAATGAGTTGTCCATTCTTCCAAAGTTTTAGAATAAACTAAATCTTCTTTTGCAAAATCTACTAATATCTCTCCGCTTACCGGACTTACAAATTCAAATACTTCTACAATTTCTTCACTACTCACATTTGTAGCTTCATCAGTTTCAGAATCTAACTCTTCCACAATTTCCTTTTCTTCACTAATTTTTGCCACATTTCCAGTTTGACCTTGTGTTAAAATTTTATTTTCAATTTCAATATTATTTAAAGTCTCATTTATAACTTCATTTATTCCTTTATCCTTACTGATACTTGTAGGATAAATAACATTATCATTAGAAACGATTTTGTTAGTTACATTTAATAATCCAAAATCAATTGAATTAGTGGTTTTCTTATTTAATAATGAAAAAATCAAAACAAAAGTAACAATTGTTAATATTAAAGTTATACAAAAAGCAATTACTATTTTTTTATAACCTTTTTCTCCAAAAAAATCTTTCATAATCTTTACCTCTTTTCAATCACTTTATTTATATTAAAATTATTCTCATTTTTTTGAAGTTTATTCACTAATTTCTATATCTTTATAATAATGTTTTATTATTTGATTATAATTATAACCTTTTTTTGCTAAACTATCACTTCCACATTGACTAAGTCCCACTCCATGTCCATAACCTAATACAGAAAATTTTACATTATTTTCATCAATCTCAATTGTAAATTTAGCAGATTTTAAACCAAATATAGTTCTTGCTTCAACTCCTGATGTTTCTAAATTTCCAATTTTTATTTTTTTCACTCTTCCACTTTCTGTGTTTTCTAAAATTTTTATGCAATCATTTTTTGAAAAATCTATTTCAAAGTTTGAATATTTTTCTCTCATTTTCACAATTAAATCATCTTTAGAAATAACTATTTCTGAGGCATATGAAGTATATGCATCTTCTCCACTAGTTTCAACACTTTGAAGATAATCATATTTTCCGCCCCAAACATTTTCTGAAGCTTCTGTACTACCTCCACTATTACTATGAAAAAAAGCGTTTATTGGTTGTCCATTATATAAAATAACTTTTCCAATTGTAGAATTTACTGCTTCTTCAATCTTATTCCAATATTCTTTTCTTTTATCTTCTTCCCATCTAGCTAAACGATTTTCCTTACTAATCCAAGCTTGACAACATAAAGAGCTATCACATATATCAGCATTTAATTCTTGATGTTTACTCCCCATCATTATTTTATAAATTGTATATGTTCTTGCTACAATTGCTTGTGCCCTTAAAGCTTCTATTTCAAAACTTGCTGGCATTTCACTCGAAACTACTCCATATAAATATATATCTAAAGGAAGCTCCTCAATCTCATTATTTGAGGTATGTAAAAGTTTTATTGTTTTATAATCTCCATAATCAAATTCTTTATACTCAGTTTGAAATAATATTTCATCATCAGCATTTGTTTCAATAACCTTTTGCAGAAAAATATCCTTTATGCAAAATATAAAAAACATTAAAATTATAAAATATATTATTAATTTCTTTATTTTATTTTTCATAATTCATCCTTATACGAAAATCTCACCCCACCATTTTTTCTTTCATCTGTTCTAATATTTTCTTTTCAATTCTAGAAACTTGTACTTGCGAAATTCCTAGTATTTTAGCGACTTGAGTTTGTGTTTTTTCTTTAAAAAATCTTAATTTTATTATTGCTTTATCTCTAAAAGAAAGATTTTCCACCATATCATTAATGACAATTTTATCAACCAATCTTGCTTGTTCATCTACTTTATTTGAAATATAATCTATTTTTTGTACAGTATTATTTTCATACTTTTCATCATTAATTGATTCAATTTGTCTACCAGCATCAATAGCAATATATACATTTTCTTCTGATACTTCTAAAATATCTGAAATTTCTTTTACTGTTAAAGTTTTACCATTTTTATTTAAATATTCATTTTCTACTTCTTTAATTTTAATACCTAATTCTTTCACACTTCTACTAACTTTAATCATTCCATCATCTCTTATGAATTTTTTTATTTCTCCCATAATATATGGAACAGCAAAAGTTGATATTCTATAATCAAAATTCATATTAAATCTTTTAACAGATTTTATAAAACCTATGCATGCAATTTGATATAAATCTTCTAAATCATACCCCCTACCTTTAAATCTTTTTACTATACTCCAAATCAAACCATTATTAATTTTTATTAATTTATCTAAAGCTTCTGAGGAGCCACCTTGAGCTCTAAACATAAGATATTTTTCATCATCTATCATAGCTCCTCCTTACCAATTCTTTTTTTCATTGTAATTTTTGTTCCAAGACCAACTATAGATTCAATAATTAAATTATCCATAAAGCTATCCATTATTGTAAAACCCATGCCAGATCTTTCTAAATTACCTTTTGTGGTATATAAAGGTTCTCTTGCTTCTGCAATATTTTCAATACCTTCACCAGTATCAGAGATTTCTATTTCCACCTCATTTTCATATAATTTACTATGTATTTTTATAATCCCTTCTCTATTTGGGTATGCATGAATTATTGAATTTGTAACAGCTTCAGACACAGCTGTTTTTATGTCAGCAATTTCTTCTATAGTAGGATCTAATTGTGAAGCAAAAGCAGCAACTGCAATTCTAGCAAATGCTTCATTTGAAGATTTACTTAAAAATTCTAATTTCATTTCATTTTTAATATTTTCCATTTCAATTCCTTTCTAAAACACATTATGTATTAAACAAATTTTATAAAATCAAAATATAAGAATCATACACAAATTTTATTGTTATTTTTCATTTCACTAATCGCAACAATTTTATGAACTCCAGACATAAGAAATACTTTATTTATTTTAGATCTAACATTAATTATTTCCATTACTCCTCCACCTGCTGAAACGGTCTTATATCTTCCAATAATAAGTCCAATTCCAGCACTATCCATAAATGAAACTTTTTGAAAATCAAAAATAACTTTTTTAGGCATAAATCTTTGAATTTCATAATCTAACCTTTTTCTTATTTTTTCAGAACTGTGATGATCAATCTCCTCAGTAAACTCCACTAAAATAATCTTTTCTTCAATAAAATGTTTAATATTCATTTTTTATCTCCTTTCCATTGTACAAGCTAAGATATTATTCAATAAAACTTACCGACATTCCTTCGATGAAAAAGCACTTGTTTTGTCGAACACTCAAATTTCGTTCGACTTTTTTTGCACAAAAAAATAAACGAAGATTTTTTATTCTTCGTTTATTTTTATCCATAGATTATATTTTAATAAATAATATTATATTTTCCATTAACATCTATACTAATTTCAGTCCCTTCTTTTAAACAAACAATTGGTCTAAAAGCAAATCCATAAGTAGTATATCCACCCATGCAAATTTTATTTCTAGCAAAACTTAAATTATATCCAAGTTCATCCATTAACGGACTTGCCATATGTGTATATGGAGCATCTGGCAATCCCCCAGCATATTGGTATGCATACCTATCTCCGGCACTAAACAAACTGCAATATTCTGAATTCATTGTAAATGTAGTTTGAGGATTATCACTAGTTCCCATATAATAACCAGTTTCTCTAGAACCAAATACTAAATTTTCATTCGTATAACTATTATATGATTTTACTAATAAATCCAAAGTTGTTCCTCCTATTGCATAGACAGCTTTATCACCTTTAAATTTTTTCCATAATTCTGTATCTAACAAGTAAGCTGTAAAATCTATTGATGGATAATCTGCATTAGGATAATCACTTGCATATTTAAATATCTTTAAAACATTAGGATCTGTAATACTACTAGCCCCTGTTCTATTTAAAGTGTAACTTGCCCATGGTCCATAATCATGTGTATATTTTTCTTCATTAACTTTTAACACATCATCTTCTGGTAAATATTTACCTAATACATATTCTGAAGATATCAAAAATATATTAACACCATCAGAGTAAAAAATTTGCATTCCATCTAATCCTTCACTATTTTCACATGCATAATTTATTATTTCTTTTCCATAAAATTTTTTAGGATTATTTGCTATTATTGTAGCATTAATTTCTATATTTATATTAAATACAGTCTCTAATTCTCCACATTTTACCTTCATAGTATCTGTTCCAGTAGCCATTTTAGATTTTACTTTTACAACACTTCCATTTGTTAATGTTTGCTCATTTGTTATATCAACTCCATTCAAATTTATTATAGATAAATTTGTACTTGGAATTATTTTTGCATCTCCATTAGCTAATTCTAACATATCTTTTGATATTGGCTTATCTATAACTTCAAATCCATTTTCTTTCAACTTTATTTCATAATACATATTTCCAAATTCTATAAAATATTTAAAGTTATTTTCAGAATCAGTCACATGTACTGTTAATGTGATTTCTTCATCTGGACCCATAGTAAGATTTTCCACTATATTATTATTACTGTCACGAAATTCAACCCCATCAATTTTAGCACCAAAAATTGTATAACCTTGATTTTCTAAATTTGCCATAATATCTTCAATTTTAATTTCTTCGCCATTTACTTCTTTATCAATTTTTTTTGACATATAATCTAAATTTGCCGCATCCTCAACTTTGGCTAAATAATCTTTAACATTTGCATTAGCAGCTTGTGTTAAAATACCATCATCACTGCTAATACTAGAAATTGTAACACCTGCTAAAATTAATAATACTATTATTGTTATAATTAAAGCTATAAGTGTTATTCCTCTTTTTTCCTTAATCATTTTTTTCCTTCCTTTCTTATTTTTAAACGCAAAAATGAGAGATAGTTATCTATCTCTCATTTTTTCATTATTAATAAAGCTTAAATATAAGCCTAAATTTTGTCTATTAAATTGTCTTGTGTGTGTGTGTACAACCACAAGCATTTCAAGGTTTTTCATTTGTACTCTCCAATAATATATATTTATTCTTAAGCTTCTGGTTCTACAACACCAAAGTTTTTGCCATCTTTTAATCTGAATAAAACATTAACTTTTTGTGTATCAACATCTACATAAGCTAAAAATTGATTTGTTGGTTTTTCTTGTAATTTTAATTTTGCATCTTCTACTGACATTGGTTTAATATCATAATGCATTGTTTTTACAACTTCATCTTCAATTTGAAGAGCTTCAGCACCATTAAATGTCATTTGTTTTATTGATGCATCTCTTTGAGCTTTTTCTTTTTTAGTTTTATTTTTTCTAATTTGACCTTCTAATATATCAATATCTTTATCTATTGATGCATATAAGTCTTTATCTTCTGTTACAGCTTTATATGAAGCACCTTCTGCTGTTACATAAATTTCAGCTACTTGATAGTTTTTAACAACATCAATTTTTAAATTTGCATCAATTGCTGCTTCATTTCCAAAATATCTTTCTATCCTTTGTAGTTTCTTTTCTACATAATCTTTAATTGCTTCTGTAGCTTTTACTTCTCTATCAGTTATTGTTAAATTAATCATAAATAACCGCTCCTTTCCTTTGTCTAAATGATAAAAAGCATCCAGTTTTATTGTCCTTTTAGACAATTTTTGTATGTCTTTTTTATACTGTGTCTATATTCTATCAATTAACTTCCTCTTTTTCAAGTATTTTTATTTATTTTTTATTTTAGTTTCTTTATATATTAAAATATAAAAGTTTTTATATAAAATGATACTTCGACGCGCAGCTTGGGAGGGGGGCGAAGCTAAATAGCTTCAAAAATTAGCGAACACTTTTGAGCGTTAAGATTTTTGAAGCGACACCCGACCAGTAAGGAGAAGTTAAATTTTATATAAATACTTTTATTAATAATACAAATTCAAAATTAAAAAATAAACAAAAAAAGTTGCTAATTTAACTTAGCAACTAAAATTTATCTACAGTATATTCTTTTTCTAATTTTTCATTTAAAAATAATCTAGAAACTATTTCAAACTCTTTTAAAGGTGTTTCTGCTAAATCAAAAGAAAAGATCTTCTTAGGATTAGCTTTTATAGAATAAATAATTGCATTTCGTGTAGATTCACTAATTCGAAATGCTCCAGCATCTTGTTTTCCACAAGCTGTACACTTAAAGCCATTGTCTTTAAAACTGAATTCTGTTAGATTTTCTTTTGATTTACAGCATACACATTCATTTACATTTGGTGTAAATCCTAGAATTTTTAATAACCTTAATTTAAAAGCTGAGGTTATTAAATCTAAATTTTTATCAGTTTCAGACATAGCGTATAAAGTATTTAAAAACAATTGTAATATGTAATAAGAATTTTGATTTTCAGTAGTAACATCATTAATAATTTTTGTTATATGTGAAGCATACATAAGTTTATCTAAATCAGTTCTTAAATTATAGAACATCTCAATAGTATTGCAAGAATTTATACTATATGTTTCACTTCCTTTAAATAACATATATTCTCCAAAACACAAAAATTGAGTGCCAGCAAGAAGCTGACTTTTTGTGCGCCTTGCCCCTCTTGCACTACACCCAATTTTTCCTAAATTTGGAGTAAGCATTGTTAACATTTTATCAAAATCATTTGAATTATTTTCTGCAATTATTATCCCATTTACCTTTATTTGTTTCATCAATACTTTTTAAATTTTCCTCCATTTTTTTAAACTGGCAAAATTCTAAATAAGTGTTTATATCTCCAGTATTTTTAAATGCATCCCATGCGAATTTCTTAATCATAATTATCACTTCCTATTAGTTATCTTCTGTAGTTTTATCAAAAATATTCATACTATTTTTAATTTACTTTAGTATATTTTACAATTACGATTAATGCTACAATTAATCAAGTAATATTATTTTAGTTTAAATTTATTATTTACAATACTCTCATTATTTATCCAATCTTCTTTAACTTTTACCCAAACTCTTAAATTAACTTTAGTATTTAACATTCTTTCAATATCTTGTCTTGCATAAGTAGAAATTCTTTTTAATAAATTTCCACCTTTTCCAATAATAATTCCTTTATGTGATTCTCTTAAACAATATATTGTTGCTTCAATATCATAAATTTCTTCACCTTTTGTTGTTTTTCTATCAGTAAATTTTTCAACTTCAACATAAATGCCATGAGGAACTTCATCATTTAATAATTTTAAAGCTTTCTCTCTAATTATTTCAGATGCTAATTCTCTCATTGTTTGATCAGTATATTCATCATCTTCATAATATTTTGGTCCAACAGGTAATAATTTTTCAATTTCTTTAATAACTGTTTCTACACCATCATTTTTTAAAGCTGAAACTGGAATTATCGCTTCAAAATCATATTCATCTTTATACATTGTGATTAAATCTAATAATTTTTCTTTTTTTACTAAATCAATTTTATTTATTACTAATATACAAGGTTTTTTTGCTTCTCTAATTTTTTCTAAAGCTTCTCTATCTTCTAGTAAAATTTCTTTATTTGAAGCTTCTATTAAAAACAATACTACATCTACTTCTCCAAGCATTGTTACAGTTGTATTAACCATTGTCTTACTTAATTTTGTTTTTGCTTTATGAAGTCCTGGTGTATCAGTTATTATAATTTGAGAATTTTCATTATTTATTATTGCTTTTAAAGCTGTTCTTGTAGTTTGTGTTTTAGGTGTTGTTATTGCTACTTTTTCTTTTACCATTGCATTTAACAAAGTAGACTTACCTGCATTTGTTTTTCCAATTAAGCTTACAAAACCTGATTTAAATTTTTCCATTTTTACTCCTTTATTTTCTAACAATATCTAACTTTTCTAAAACATTTTCTTCTTTTGCTCTCATAACATTTTTTTCTTCTTCGATCATATGATCATAACCCATTAAATGATAAAAACCATGTACCACCATATAAGCTAATTCTCTTTCAAAACTATGTCCATATTCTTCTGCTTGTTCTTTTACTTTTTCAATAGATATTATAACATCACCTAAAACTTCTTGATTTTCAAAATTTATATTTTCTAATTCTTCTTTTTCAAACATTGGAAATGATAATACATCTGTTGCTTTATCAATTTTTCTATGCTCTTTATTTATTTCTTGAATATTTTTAGGATTTGTTAATATTATACTAATATAAAGATTTGAATCTTGTAAATTTTCTATTTCAAAGCATTTATTTACAACTCTTTGTATAGTATTTATATATTCATTATTTTCATCAATATCTAAAAATTCGATTTCTGCAAATTCCATTTTTTTCACCTCTATCAAACATATATTATAAACTCTAAAGAGCGTTTAAGTTCTAGAAAATTCTAGAACTTAAACTACTTTTATTATTTTACTTTAATATATCTTGCTTTATTTCCTGTAATACTAGAATCTTTAAAACTTCTCATAACTCCAAATTCAACTAATTTTTTCTTATAGAAAGTTCTTAAAGCTATATCTCTTTCTTCTTTATTTGGTATTTGTGAAAGTTCCCTTCTTAAAGATAAAATTTCTTTTTCTTCTGAATTAGTTGATTTACTAAATGCAATCCAGAATTTTTTATATTTATCTCTTTCTTCAGGATTTTCCCAATATACTTTTGTTGATAATAATTTTACGTTATAATCTTCAATTAATTTTAATAGCATTTGATAAGCATCTTCTTTTTTAGCATCTGCTTTTGAAACAACAATTAATTTTCTAACATCTCTTAATAATTTATTATAACATTGTTCTGCAGCTACTAATGGTAAACTATGTGTAAATAAGACTCTGCTTAAACCTAATAAAATCATATTTTTTTCTAAGAAATCTTTTTCATCTAATTTACCAACACTGAATTTTTCATATTCTTCATAACTTTTTAAAATTGTATTGTAATTACTATTTTCTTTATCATTTTCTAATTTTATTGGTAAAATATTTTTAATATATTCTTCTAATGTGTTAAAGATATTTATATATAATTGAGTACTTCCAGTTGCTTGATTTTTTAACCCATCTGCTAATTTTACTGAATAGTTTTTTAATATACCTTTATATAAAATATCCATTTTTTCAACATATAATTGTGTATATTTTTCTAATATTTTATCTTTTTTACTTTGTCTTATTCCTTCATAATCTAGCTCTAATAAAAATTTTTGCTTTCTATATTTATATTCTAAATATTCATTTTCTTTTAAATGAACGATATTATAATAATTAGATAATGCATCTTTTTCAAAAGTAGAAGCAGATCCATTTTTTACTTTTTTATATACAGAATCCATAATAAATTTATCAATTGACTCTAAATATAAAGTGTAGCTTTCTTCATATCTTTTTTGAGCTTGATCTTTTTTAGTTATATCATCTGTTCCTTCTAATTTTTTATAATTATCATAGCATTTAATTGCACCATTTCTCTTAACCGTAATAAGCATTCCATTAAATCCAACTTTAGTTGGAACTAATAATCTACTTAAAGTAGAAGAAATCTTGCTAAAAAATGTTGTGTTAGGCTGTAATATTTTTAAACTTCTCTCTTCCATCGGTCCCCCTCTTTCTTAATAAATTAATTGCTCATAAATCCCTATTTTTTCTTTTACCACATATGTTACTTTTACTTTTATACTATCTTTCATTTCTGTAACATTTGGTATGTATTCTATTACATTTTCCTCTGAAATATCATTTTCCGTAAGCAATTCTTGTTTTAGTTTAATTTGTAATTCATTAGAAAGTTCATCTACTGTATATTCTTTTACTTTTTTCATTTGTTCTTTATAAGTTATAGTTTTTATTTCGATTGGAATATAATAATTCGAAAATAACTTTACTTTCTTAACTGCCACTATTGTATCATATTTTTTGAATTTTGGAAGACTTTTATTAAAATTTATTTTAAAATCATTAATATTTATTTGATATCTATTTTCTATCTCTCCTGTTTCTACAAAATATTCTTGTTTTAATGGTAATTCTTCTTCTTTTACATACCAAACTTTGGCTAAAACCTCAGCTTCCGCATGCACATATCGATTTCCTGTATATTTTCCTTCCATTATTCCTTCAACTAATAAATCTCCCTTCTTTATAACTTGCCCTTCTGAAACCCTAGCTGTACCATTTTGACTACTAACTTTCAATATAATACCATCTTTATTTGCAACAATATTACAAGGCTCATCTGATGCAATTTCCAATAATTTTTCTTCAGATTTTACTAAATCAATAATTAAATTAGTTCCTTTTATCTTAATTCCTGCCCATGATATATCATCTCTTTCTAAACATATTATATTAACTAATCTATCGACATCTATTTTATCTATATAAGTCCCATTTCTAATTCCATTACTATCTAAAATCTTAAAAATTGCATTTTTATCTATTTTTTCATCACAATTTATTTCAATATTCCAAATAAACCTAGTTAGTCCAAAAATAAAAATTGCAATTACCATTAATGTAATTGCAAAAATTTTTCTTTTTCTATATTTTTTTAATAAAAAAGGAAGTCCTTTTTTATCTTTTAATTTTATTTTACATTTTGATTTTTTAGCAGCAACTCTTATCTTCTTAAAATCTCCGACACTTATTCTGGCATTTAAACTAGTACTATTTTCCCTACTCAATCTCCATAATATTACTCTTTTTGATATACAAATATTTATAAATCTTTCAATAAAAAAACCTTCAACATATATATTCAAATATCCAAATATGTAAAGATAAAGAAATTTTAAAAATCTCATCCTAAATTACTCTCCTCATTTTCAAAATCAATTCCTTCAATTTTACCTTGAATTAAAATATCTTCTTCATTCATTTGAGTTAATTTTAAATTAAAACCATTAATATTTATATTTCCTATATATGTACTTATTCTCACAAAGAAATTTTCATATTCTAATATTCCTTTAAAATTTTCAACTATTAATTCATCAAATGCTGTTATTGTCACTTTAGGGACATTACTTGTAATTTCTCTAGGCATTTCTAAAATATTACCTACTTTTCTTTTGAAATTTTTCATAAATATTCTTCCTTTCAAATAAAAAACTCCTACTTTTGAATACTATTATATATTCAAAAAGTAAGAGTTTTATTCTTAATTTATTCACATAATTTCAAAATTTCTTCATCATTTTTAAGTTCATCACCAACATATTCAAGTGCTTTTTTGCTTTTAGATAATGCGGCTATAGCAACATCTTTATCTTCTCTTAAAGCTTTACTTGCATATTTTAAAATAATTGGTTTTTGAGCTACAGCAATCAAAACAACTTCTTTATCATTTCTTAATTCTTCACTAGCAAAATATAATGCTTGACCATCATTTTTCACAGCTGCAATTGCAACCTCTTTATCTGCCTTTAATCTTTCACTTGCATAACAAAATGTCCATCCTGCTTGTGAAACTGCTTCTATTAAAACATCTTTATCATCTTTTAATCTTTCACTTGAAAATTCTAATGCTCCACCATCTATTTTAACAGCTTTTAAAATTATTTCTTTGTCATCTCTAATTTCATCATTAGCCCATTCTATTAATAGCGGCATAGTTTCTACTATATTAAAATAATAATCTCTATCATTAGTTTTTTCTCTTGCTTCAATTACTTCTTGACTCTCTGCCATTTAAACATCCTTTCCTTCTTCTTCAGGAACTACTGGTGCAACTTCTTGTTTTAATTTTCTTATTTCAAGTTCATTTTCTTTATTAACAATAACTTCAATTTTATCTTTTTTTCTAACTTGATCAGCAATAACAGCTTTACTTATTAGAGTTTCAACATCATCTTGAATTGTTCTTTTTAAAGGTCTTGCACCAAAGTTAATATCATAACCTTCTTCAACAATCCATGCTACTAATTCATCATTTATTACTAATTCTATACCAAGTTCACCAAGTCTTTTTACAGTTCCACCAAGTAATAATCTAACTATATTATATACTTGATCTTTAGCCAAAGCTTTAAAATAAATTGTTTCATCTAATCTATTTAAAAATTCTGGTCTAAAATGTCCTTGTAATAAACCTTTTATTTGTTCTTTTGCTCCATCAGAAATATCTCCTGTTTTAGAAATACTTTCTAATATTATAGGCGCTCCTATATTAGAAGTTAATATAATAATTGTATTTTTAAAATCAATTAATTTTCCTTGTGAATCTGTAACACGTCCATCATCTAAAATTTGTAATAATATATTAAATACATCTGGATGAGCTTTTTCAACCTCATCAAATAAAACAACAGCATAAGGTTTATGTCTTACAGCTTCTGTTAATTGTCCACCTTCTTCATATCCAACATATCCAGGAGGTGCACCAATTAATCTTGTTACACTGAATTTTTCCATATATTCAGACATATCAAATCTTATCATATTTTTTTCATCATCAAATAAATTACGAGCTAATGTTTTAGCAAGTTCTGTTTTACCAACACCAGTAGGACCAAGGAATAAAAACGAACCAATTGGTCTGTTTGGATTAGCAATACCAGCTCTTGAACGAAGTATAGCCTCACTTACTTTTTTAACAGCTTCATCTTGTCCTACAACACTTTCATGTAATGTATCTTCTAATTTTAAAAGTTTAACTTTTTCATCTTGAGCCATTCTAGTTACTGGTATACCTGTCCATTTAGAAACTATTTTTTGAATTTCTTCTTCAGTTACTTTATTTCTAAGTAATGTAGCTTTACCACCTTGCTCTTGTTCAATTACTTTTTCTTCTTGTTCTAAAACTTTTCTTAAATTTGGAAGTGTTGCATATTTAAGTTCTGCTGCTTTATTTAAATCATAATTTCTTTCTGCTAATTCAATTTCAGCATTAACTTCATCTATTTTAGCTTTTAATTTTTGAATTCTTGATATATTTTTCTTTTCTAATTCCCATTTAATTTTCTTTTCTTGAAAAGCAGAACGTTGTTTTGAAAGTTCTGTTCTAACTTTTTCTAATCTTTGCTCTACTTCTTCACCTTCATCTTTTATAAGTGCAGCTTCTTCTATTTCAAGTTGCATTATTTTTCTTGAGATTTTATCTACTTCAACTGGCATAGATTCCATCTCACTTCTAATTAAAGCACACGCTTCATCTATTAAATCTATAGCTTTATCCGGAAGATATCTATCTCCTATATATCTTTTAGATAAAGTAACCGCTGCTACTAATGCTTGATCTTGTATTTTTACACCATGAAAAATTTCAAATTTTTCTTGAATACCACGAAGTATTGTGATTGCATCATCAACTGTAGGTTCTGGAACTACTACTTGTTGAAAACGTCTAACTAAAGCAGGATCTTTCTCAATATATTCTCTATATTCATCTAAGGTTGTAGCACCCATACAATGAAGCTCTCCTCTAGCAAGCTTTGGTTTCAAAAGATTGCTAGCATCCATAGCACCATCACCTTTACCAGCGCCAACCAAATTATGAATTTCATCGATAAACAATAATATTTTTCCTTGACCTTTTTCAAGTTCGTCCATTATTGTTTTTAGTCTTTCTTCAAAATCTCCTCTATATTTTGCACCAGCAATAAGTAAACCTAAATCTAAAGAGAAAATTGTTTTTCCTTTTAAACTTGTAGGAACATCTCCTCTTATAATTCTATGAGCTAAACCTTCTACAATTGCAGTTTTACCAACACCAGGTTCACCTATAAGAACTGGATTATTCTTTGTTTTTCTAGTTAATATTCTAATAACATTTCTAATTTCATCATCTCTACCAATTACTGGTTCTAATTTATTTTCTTTAGCAAGTTCAGTTAAATTTTTACCAAATTTCGATAAGACTTTAAAAGGATCACTTTCCTCCTCTTCTTCCTCTTGAGGTCCACTACTCACTCCTTTTAATGCTCCTAAAAATTTATGTTTTGTAATACTAAAAAATTTAAATATTTTTTGCATACCTTCAGGACCATCTTCTAGCATTGCTAAAAATAAATGCTCTGGTGCTATAAAATTATCCTTCATACTTTTAGAAATCTTTTCAGAAGCTTCTAATGTTTTTTCTGCATCTATCGAAAAACGCATAGCAGTATTATCAGTATTTACTGGCAAATTAGCCAATTCATCATTTAATAAATCAACAAATTTTTCAACATCAACATTCATACTACTTAATAATTGATATATAAAATTATCTTCTTTTTCTGTCATAATAGACAAAAAATGATATGCTGTAATTTCTTTGTTTTGTCTTTGTATTGCTAAAGTGCTTGAGCTTGTTAAAATATTTTTGGCATTATCTGTAAAATTAGAAATATCCATACTTTACTCCTTTTCTTATGTAAAACTTCTATAATATTATATCTATTAACTAAAAAAAATACAATATAAAAAATTAATAATAAACAAAAAGATGTAGTATATTTACTACATCTTTAATTTTTATACATTATCCGGAAAATATGCTTTTGCATAATTATAAAACATACAAGCAACATCTGCTCTTATTGAAACACCTTGTGGATCAATATATATTTTTCCATTACTATTTCTTCCTCTAATTACAGTATTTTCTACTGCCCACATAACAGCACTTTTTGCATAATCATCAACATTATTAATATCTGCAAATTTTTCAAAAGTACCGTCATCTTTTACTTTAACAGCATTAGCGCCTTGTTTATATCTTAAATAATTTCTAAGTATTACAATTAATTCTTGTCTTGTTACATTTTTATTAGGCTTAAAAGTACCATCAGCATAACCATTTACCACTCCATTATTTACAGCCCATTTAACTGCTTTAGCATAATATTCATCACCATTTATATCAGATAAAATCTTATCTCCATCAGGATATGGTGTTCCTTCCATTCTATAAAGTACTGTTACAACCATTCCTCTAGTCATTTCATATGATGGTCCAAAAACATTAGAATTGTATCCTAAAATATATTTATTAGCTACATTATAACAAAGAGCATTATAAAAATAATCATTTTCATTTACATCCCAAAATGGTAACACACCATATTTTACTTCTACTACTTCATTTATTTGCATATTAGAATATACATGATCAGCTTTAGGACTTTCTGTTCCTCCAAACCATTGAACCCAATAATAAAGTCCAAGTTCTGATTTAAATACTCCTATTCCCATAGTATTAAAACCATACCCCTTTTCATCTAAAATGTTAGCTTTATGCCCTGGAGAGTTCATCCAAGCATTCATTACTTCTTGAGTAGATGATTGATGTGCAGCTATATTTTCTCCTCCACTAAAGAATCTAGTTGTATCTAGTAAAGAATACCATATTTCTTCATTTGGTCTTAAATGATTTGAATCATAGTGAACAGCAATTTCAGCAGCTCTATACATAGCACAATCCATTAAATGATAATCTATTGAATATTCAGATAAACCTCTTTTTCTTCTTTCAGTATTAATCATTTCTGCTATTTCATAGGCTTTTTTATAATCTCTAGTTCCTTTAATAGTATATTCATAAGTATCTGATGTTGCTCTTACAGTAGGAACAAGCATAATTAAAAGTAATAAAAAAATTAATACAATTCTTTTAATTTTTAACTTCATAATATATCCCCCTTTGATTCAATACAAATATATATTATAACTTTAATAAATTTTTTTCAATAGATTTTTTTGTTAATAATAAATATTTTCATAACATATATTTTAATATATATTTCACATTACAAAGGAGTATTGATTATGAAAGATAAAATTTTAAGAAGTATATTAACTTTAGGAATTGTATGTTTAATTTTATTCGAGTTTGCAATAGTTTCAAATGCCACAGAAACAATTTCAAATAATTTAATTTGTTGGGGCTTTCAGAGAGTTAAAAATAATAGTCAACCCAATCTTGATATTACTTCAAAAAGTATACTAGAAAAACATAACGGTTTTGCCATAGGAAATTCAGAAAAACCATATATTTATCTAACTTTTGATTTAGGCTATGAAGCTGGTTACACCTCTCAAATCTTAGATACCTTAAAAGAAAATAATGTAAAAGCTGGATTTTTTATAACAGCACATTATTTAAACACACAAGAAGCTTTAGTAAAAAGAATGATTGAAGAAGGCCATATTGTCGGAAATCATACTGTAAATCATAAAGAATTAGTCAAATTATCAGATGAAGAAATAAAAGAAGAAATAAATAATTTATCTAAAAGCATATATGATAAATTTGGATATGAAATGTCATATTTCAGACCTCCAAAAGGTGAATATAGTGAGAGAGTTATAAAAATTGCATCAGAATTAAACTATAAAACTGTACTTTGGTCCAGTGCATATGATGATTGGGATGAAAACAAACAAGGTCGTGAAGAATATGGAAAAAGTAAAATATTAGACAACTTACATAATGGCTGTATTTTATTACTTCATGCTACCAGCAAAGATAACATGAACATTTTAGATTCTATAATAAAAGAAACTATTTCTAAAGGATATATATTTAAGAATTTAGATGAATTTAAAAAATAATATCAAAAAAGAGATTCTAAAAAGAATCTCTTTTAATCATCTAAAATCTTCCAGCTTCCAATATGTTCTGGTTCTACAATAAATTCCATTCTTTCTTTAGAAATTGGATGAAGTATACTTAAATAATATGCCCAAAGAGCAAGTTGTTTTCCTCTTCCCCTTGTACCATATTTTTGATCTCCAGACAAACTATGATTTCTTGATGCAAATTGTACTCTAATTTGGTGATGTCTTCCTGTATGTAAATCAACTTTTACAACTGACATATTAATTTCTTCATTGTATTTTAAAACTTCATAATCTAGAATTGCTTCTTTTGCATTTTTTTCATCTTTTTTTGCAATTCTACTCATATTAGTTTTTTCATTTTTTATTAAATAATCTTTAAAAGTTCCTGTAGTTTCTTCCATTTTTCCATCAACTATGCATAAATACTTTTTATGAAAATCTTTATTTCTAACTTGTTCACTAAGTCTTGATGCAGCTTTTGATGTTTTTGCAAAAACCATAATACCACCAGTCGGTCTATCTAATCTATGTACTAAACCTAAATAAACATCTCCAGGTTTATTATATTTTTCTTTTAAATAAGCTTTTATAATAGTAAGCATATCAATATCTCCAGTTTTATCTCCTTGTGATGGAATATTTACTGGTTTTTCTACAACTATTATATGATTATCTTCATAAATAACATTTAAATTTTCCATAAAAACTCCTAGCTTTTACTTATTTTTCCCATCTTCCATAAATTCCACATGGTAATACAAGTTTGGAATTTGTCATTGGAAGACCTATTTCTCCTGATGCCAATTTTCCTTTTTTCTTAATTTTTAAATCTAAAAGATTTTCTAAAACTTTTGCTGAAATTCCAGTTGTATATGAATTTATTAAGAAAAATAATGGATCATCAGATAATACTTCTGAACATAATTCAACTAAATCAGCTATATTATTCTCAAATTGCCATACTTCTCCATTTTTTCCTCTACCATATGATGGTGGATCCATAACAATTGCATCATATTTATTTCCACGTCTTATTTCTCTTTGAACAAATTTATTAACATCATCTATAATATACCTAATTGGTCTTTTTTCTAGTCCTGATGAAATAACATTTTCTTTTGCCCAAGCTACCATTCCCTTAGAACTATCAACATGACATACTGATGCACCAGCAGATAAACATGCAACTGTTGCTCCACCTGTATATGCAAAAAGATTTAAAACTTTTATTTCTCTTTTTTCTTGTTTTATTTTATTAATCATCCAATCCCAATTAACAGCTTGTTCTGGAAAC
>JAEIGA010000441.1_pt1 | contig 60324 bp, 45 predicted proteins | sample 9270691 | NCBI WGS metagenome assembly JAEIGA01 (sample SAMN17057246, study PRJNA624740) | gut metagenome | biome: biome; isolation source: fecal sample | host: Bos grunniens | place: China: Xizang | collected 2019 | reverse complement strand
TAAGTGTATCAAGATGGTTAAGTCTGAGAAGACTGGTGCATACGTGTTCCAGACCCAGAATATCCTTGAGGATGATGATATCAAGGCATTCTTCGCTCAGAAATAATTTTTATTAAGAGTCCTTTAGGATACTTAATATAAAAGGCGGTCTTCGGGCCGCCTTTTATATTTATATGTATGAGCTAGTGTGTAAACACCTTGCCTAGTTGCTGCTCCTGCTCCTCGAAGGCCTGACGTGATGCTGTTGGATACTTCAGCTTTTCAAGCTCTGCCACGCCATTCTCTATATCTCGAATGAGCATGTCTGCCATGTCGCGCGACATACCTTGGCGTACCACGATGCGCATGACGATAATATCCTCAATGTCCTTTGGCAGTGAGTATGCAGGAACCATCCAGCCACTCTGCTGCAACAGAGCCTGCAAATCATAAAGTGTCCATTTAGCACTCTTCTCATACTCTGGACTCAACGACCATACAAAGAGTGGGTTTACCACATCCTTGGCATAGTTCTCAAAGCAATCCATCTCTCCTATGCGCTTGTGGCAGTAGCGTGCTATCTCCATAGAGTTTTGCTGTACACGTGTATAGCCCTCACGACCAAGACGTATAAAATTGTAGTACTGTCCAAGAACCTGCGCTGCAGGGCGTGAGAAGTTTAAGCCTACTTGTGTGACCTCGGCGCCGAGGTAGTTTACCGAGAAGCTCATCTCCTCGGGGAGGTAGCTCTTATCGCGCCAGATGACCCATCCAAGACCTGGGTAGACAAGACCAAACTTATGTCCTGACGTTGATATAGATATCACGTTTCGAAGACGGAAATCCCATCGTGTGTCAGGGCTTACAAATGGGAGGATAAAGCCTCCTGATGCTGCGTCTACGTGTATAGGAATCTCATATCCTGTTCTCTTGTTAAACTCATCAAGCTCGCGATCTAGCGCCTCAATGTCGTCATTAAGACCTGTCCATGTGACACCTGCAATAGGTACAATACATATAGTGTTTTCATCACAAAGTTTCAGCGCATCCTTTGCGCAGAGGGTACGCTTCTCGCGTGTTAGAGGTACCTGGCGCAGTTCTATTTGCCAGAGCTTACAGAACTTCTCCCATACCACCTGCATACCTGTACTCATCACAAGATTAGGCTTTGTGCAATCCTTGCCCTGTTCTTTACGGCGTTTGCGCCAGCGAAGCCATGCAGCAACGCCACCAAGCATACATGCCTCCGAGGAGCCGATGCCCAAAGCACCAGTTTTTGACTCTCCCTTCTCGGGGCTATTCCAGAGATTTGCTAAAATATTGATGCAGCGGCTAGTCATAACAGCCACACGGGGATACTCCGTCTGATCGATATAGTTCATAGCTATAGCCTCGTTCATAAGACGTGTTGCATACTCATCCATGTAGGTTGTTACGAATGTTGCTAGGTTAAGACGAGGCTGTGTCTGTGCGTAGGTCTCATCTTTAACCATGCGATAGGCAATCTCGGGAGTAGTCATCTCCTCGGGAATAGTCATTGTTGGTGCGGGGCGCACCATCTCCTCCGAACCGTATACTGCGGTGGTGGCTGTTGAGTGTTTTACATGTGTCATAACCATAATTTTTAGTTGTTCATGGAGCTAAAAACAGAAATTATGCCACAGGAATAGACAAAAAACTATAAAAATGTAAAAAAAGTTATGATTTTATTTGCAGAATAAAAAAAAAGGTGTACCTTTGCATCCGCAATGATAAAGCAATCGGGATGTAGCGCAGTCCGGTTAGCGCACCTGCTTTGGGAGCAGGGGGTCCCAGGTTCGAATCCTGGTATCCCGACTACGAGAGAAACGAGAGTTTCTCTTTTTTTGTATGCGTGTGTTTGAGGGCGAGGGTGAGAGTGAGGGCGAGAATGGTGTAGAGCTATGGGTGTGTTAGGGTTGTAGTTTATCTCTTCCGATTGTTAGATGTCCCTCTATTTTCTATCCCTGTTTTTGTATCTTTCAAAACTATTGTGTATCTTTGCTTATCAGATTCTTTACACTCGATAAGTTATGGTATACCCTCTTATTATAGGCACACTGATACATCCTACTGCAATACTTGTTGTAATAGGAGCTTTGCTCGGATTGGTACTTCTTGCGGCTCTGCTCTATTGGTGGAGTCCTGTCGTGGCGAGATGCTTCATTTATGGCGTTGTCGGAATGTTTATCATGGCGCTCATAGGTGTTGCCATAGGCCTTCTTGGTAGGTGGAGTGGCATAGGAAGCACACCTGTAATAACCATACTCTTTGCTTTAGGAGGTTTGGCTTATGGAGTATTTGCTGGAGCATCAAAATAGTCTGCAAGCAATCACTAGAAAGTAATGAAGAGGGCCTGCCCAACGTCATGTTGGAGAGACCCTCTCTCTATACTAGTTGTTTAGTAGTCTGTTTAGTCGCTCATGGATGGAGCTGCGAAGCTTGCCGAGTCTCTTAACCTCGTTACGGTTGCTACGTGCAACGAAGTTACATGTGCCTATAAACTTCTGCCATATACGCATATAGTTCCAGGCGAGAACAAACATGAACGGAAAGGCGATGAAGTAGCCTAAAGCCCACCAGAATCCAGAGAATACCCACAAAAGAACAATAGGGATTATCAAGCACAATGGCACCGTGATAAAGGCGCTGACGCCGATGTTAAATGAGCTGACAAACATCTGGTCTTTAATGAGCTTCTTCAGGAAGAGCTTTGGAATGATAAAGAGCAGTCCTGTAGGAATAATAGATATCAAGAAGAGAGGCAATAGTAGCAATAGCCCTATGGCGCGAAGGATGACTGCTGCGATGCCTGGGTTGTGGATATAGAGCCAGTCTCGGATATTGAGCCTCTTCAGGCCTTCAGCATACTCGTTGGTGTCGCGATATACCTCCTCCATCTCCTCGGGATGCTCCTTATGGGCATTCTGCAGGGCATCAACAAGCTTCTGGTCGGAGAGTAGTCGTGATGGTAGAAAGGTGTGTTTGTAGCCATGCTTAATGGCGAACTTCTTGCCATACTCTGACTCACGGATAAAATCTATAGCGTTGTAGTTTTCAAGATCCTCTACATGGAGCATCATCTCCTGAATACGATTGCGAACGATGGTGTTTATCTTAACCATGGTTTCGCGAGGAGATTCACGATACTCATCATAGTATTGCTTAAGGGAGATAGGCTCACCAAATTTAATAAGCATGTCGGTACGAGCATGGAAGTAGTTGGAGTAGTGGTTGCACGATGGTAGAATCATAACATCCTGCTTAAACTCCATTCTCTCTGCCGCGTCAAAGGCGATACGCAGGTATCCGAGTTTAAAGTTTCCCAGCCATCGCTTATCTTGATGGTCTGCCTCGGGATATAGCATCAGTGTCTCACCATCGGTGAGTGCCTGGCCCGCAGCATCCATAGTATCTTTATTGTTGTTTATAGCTGCAAAACCCTCGTGACTCATGCGGTATGCAGGGAGCAGTCCCATTGCACGTAGAGCTTTGTTGAAGATGGGGTTCTTAAAGACATTGGCACGAGCTATGAAGTTCATTCGTCTATCTGTTAGCTTAAGGCAGACACATAGTGGGTCGTTAAGGCAGTTTTGGTGGTTTGATACAACAACTAGAGGTGTGCCATCTATTGGAACATTCTCCAAACCTAGGATATGCTCCTTACGGAAATATAACCCCGAGTTTACAAACTGTAAATATGTGCGAAATGCGCGGAGGAATAGAGGATGCTGTCTGGGTTTTCGTTCTCTTGACATAGAATAATAGTTTACGTATATTCCAAAAATCATGAGAGATTCTATGTATCTATTGCTAACCGATATCGGAACCTCTCATCACAAACCCAAAGATACGATTTTTAGACCATCTATCCTATCTTTTTGAGCTGTTTTCGGCCATTATCTGGGTGAAATTAAGTACTTATACTAATCAAAAGATATATGAAAACAGCTTTTGTGGGGCAACTAATGAAAAAGAGAGTCTGCTCAACGTATGTTGAACAGACTCTAATTGTCAGATATAGATTAAAATCTCTATCGGCGAGAGGTATACTGCTTGATAACACCTCGCTTTGAGCCACGAACAAACTCAATAAGTTTATTGCGCTCTGGGCTCTCTGGAAGTTCGGCCTCTGCCTTGTCGCAACCAGCCTGATAGTTTAGCTCGCTCTGGAAGAGGATACGGCAGGTGTTGTGAATAGACTCTATCTGCTCTGGGGTAAAGCCGCGGCGCGATAGACCAACCTTGTTGATACCTGCATAGTGTGTCTCGCCATTTGTGGCGATGATATATGGAGGGATATCCTGCGATACAAGAGCGCCACCCTGAATCATGGCGTGGTCGCCAACATGAATCCACTGGTGGAGAGCTGCATGACCACCGATAACTACCCAATCACCAATCTCAACCTCGCCAGCCAAGGATACGCGGTTAGCAATAACGCAGTGGCTACCAACAACGTCATCGTGAGCCACGTGAACGTATGCCATAAGGAGATTGTGGCTACCAACAACTGTAGTGCCACGTGATGCTGTGCCACGTGCAATAGTCACACACTCGCGAATATCGTTATAGTCACCGATAACCGCTGTTGTCTGCTCGCCCACAAACTTCAAATCCTGTGGTAGGCAGGCGATACATGCTCCTGGGTGTACCTTGTTACCCTTGCCTAAACGCGCTCCATTGAATATATTAGCGTGTGGACCAATCCAGCAATCATCGCCAATGACAACATCACCCTCGATATAGGCGAATGGCTCGATAGTTACGTTCTTGCCTATTTTGGCATCAGGATGAACGTAAGCTAAATTACTAATCATAATGTTTTGTCTGTTAATAATTTGTATGTTTCTTCACTATTTGTTCTTTGCCATCTGTGCAGTGAGTGTAGCCTCGCATACTAGTTGTCCAGCTACGAAGGCCTTACACTCTGCGGTGCATATTCCGCGGCGCATATCCACCAAGTGACACTCTAGCTGTAGGGTGTCGCCAGGAACAACCTTACGCTTCCACTTCACGCCATCTGCCTTGAGGAAGTATGTAGAGTATAGATGTGGATCCTCCAAGCGGCTCAAGACGAGGATGCCGCAGCACTGTGCCAAGGCCTCGATGATGAGTACTCCAGGCATCACTGGCTCCTCGGGGAAGTGACCTACGAAGAATGGCTCGTTCATAGATACATTCTTCACGCCACCAATAGCATTCTCCTCAATGTGGAAGATGCGGTCTACGAGCAAGAATGGAGGACGGTGAGGAAGAAGCTGCTTGATGCGGTTTATATCCATCAGAGGCTGCTCCTTTGAGCTATACTTGAATGATGGCTTCTCACCACTACGGCGTATGGCGCGTGAGAGATCCTTCATGAACTCCGTATTTGCAAAGTGTCCAGGACGTGTAGCCCATACACGACCCTTGATGCGCATGCCAAGAAGTGCGAAATCTCCCAAAAGGTCTAGGAGCTTATGGCGTGCCAACTCATTGTTGGCGCGAAGCTGCTGGTTGTTAAGATATCCTCCTGTTACACGAATCTCATCCTTGCCAAATATCTTCTTAAGATGCTCTAGCTGGTCATCCGATACAGGGTTCTCAACAACAACAATAGCGTTATCCAAGTCACCACCCTTGATGAGGTTCATCTTCATAAGAGGCTCAAGCTCGTGGAGGAAGACGAAGGTGCGGCACATAGCAATCTTCTCGGTGTAGTTATCCTCCTTGCTATATACAGCATACTGATTACCAACAATCTTTGAGTTGTAGTCCACGTGTACCGAAACAGAGTACTCATCATCGGGGTATATAACAATCGCCACGCCCTTCTCTGGAAGTGTGTATACCTGCTTCTCGGTAACCTCAAAATATTTGCGCTCGGCATCCTGCTCTACGACACCTACCTCTATGATGCGCTGTGCATACTCTAGTGCCGAACCATCCATAATAGGGGTCTCTGGAGCGTTGATGTCTATCACGGCATTATCCACGCCGAGAGTCCATAGTGCCGACATAATATGCTCGATAGTGCTTACTTTAGCATCACCCTTCTCGATAGTTGTACCGCGCGATGTATCGGTAACATATTCGCACAATGCAGGAACTTCAGGTGCGCCTTCAATATCTACGCGGCGGAAAACAATACCACGATTCTCCTCTGCAGGGTTTACGGTCATCTCCACCTGTAGACCAGTGTGTAGGCCCTTACCTTTGAACGATATTGACGAAGCTAGAGTTTGTTGTTTTGCCATAATAATCTATGTTTTAGTGTTCTCTGTAGGCCGTTATCAATCGAAAAAATCGGACACCTAACAATAGCGATATCGTGCGATTAATTCAATAACAGCCATACTTATACTTATAATGGTACAAATATAGGAATTTTTTTAAAAATTTACTATTTTTGTCCCTGATTTATGCGACAACGCTATGCAAGACAGGTCGAAACAGCAGATAAATAGACGAAATACCTCTAGAAATAAGCCCCTTGTGGATCTCAATGACACTCGCCGAGAGTCATTGGGCGAGTGGTTGTTTAGCCATAGAGTAGGCCTTCTTGTAGTTGTAGCGGTGTTTTTGGTTAGTGGTGTTGTGTTAGCTACGGCGCGTTACAACGTTGAGCTTCGCCCCGTGGAGTATATCATCGAGCTTGTCGATGAGGCTCCCACAGCCGAGGAGGTGGAGGAGCTAAAGAAAAAGCGCGACCAGCTGCAGGAGGATATAAATCGCCGCATGGCAGCTATCGAGAAGGTTAAAAACCTTCAGTCGAATGATGCTGCCGAGGCTGCAGGCTCCGTGGATCAGATGCAGTACGATAGCGATATGCAGCAGATGATGGATAAGGTAGCCTCGGATATGGCCGAAAACCGTGGTGATTATGAGAAGGGTATGCGCGAGGTGAAGGGTATAGGCAAGGGTGGCTCTGGAGGTGGCTCTGGAGGGGCCAAGGGTAGTGGCGACAAGGGTAAATTCTCTGGCGCTGTAACCATATCCTATCGCTTTGAGGATCCTGTACGTCATCACCGCGATCTATATGTTCCGGCATATAGGGCCAAGGAGGGTGGTGAGGTAGTTGTAGATGTGTGGCTAGACCGCAATGGTACTGTTACGGCCGCGCGTATAAACTCCTCTACAAATCCATCGCTTAACGACCAGGCTTTAAGTGCGGCACGCCACCATCGTACACTCTTCAAGATTGATGGCTCGGCACCTACGTCACACCGAGGAACGATAACCTATACTTTTGTTGCGCAATGATACGTACGAAGTATATATTGATGCTTGTGCTTGCATTTTTGATGCTGCAAGTATCGTCATCTTCGGCTGGCGATGGCGCAATTAGTGAGGTTTCGCTGCAGTGTGCCTCGCCACAAGCTTCGCAAAAGCCGGTCTCTCACCAGTCAAAGTTTACACAGCGAGAATATGCTCTTCTGGCAGGGACTTCTAGCTCGGCTGTATCACATAGTATAACACCTGTGGTACGCACGTTAAATCGCAGCGTACGCAGTAACGAGCAGATAAGATATTGCGGTAGAGTAGTGTCGGCTATAGATAGTACTACTACTGCCGAAAGATATGGATTGTACAACCATAAAATACTCTTTGTATCTCACGCACGATACTACTATTTGTGTCGTCTTGTGAGGCTGATTATTTAGTAGTTGATATATCTATGCCAAAGGGTAATGCCCTATAACGTATTTACTATCAATTTATTAAATAATTATTTTTTTATGATTGCACATGAAATTTGTGAGGCATTATATGCCTTGCCTGGTGGTGTTGTAGAACCACGCCGCCGCTCAATTTTTAAGCCAGTAATGTTTGCTATTATTGGTGTTGTTCTTTTGATTATTAACGTTGTAGCTGTATATAATTCGGATGCCTTGAGTATGTTTCTGATAGTTGCAGGAATGTCGCTTTTGGGTTATGGTGTCGTGGTAGGTGTTATGCGAATGGTTAGCGATGAGCGAGTGCCTTACCATACTGCATCGCACCGCTATATGCGCTACAAGGAGAGTTTTTACGACCGTCAGCAACTAGCTGCGTTACAGAGGGCTGTGGCTATGGGCGATGAGAGTGCTATAGCAGCTATTGAGAAGAGTGATATTGCTGTTATTACGCTTGTTAGCTATAGTAGCAGCGATGGCTCTATCGTAGGCTATGCGCTTTATGAGTATGTCGATATGGAGAGCCGTATAATTGGTGAGCCAACCATTAAGGCATAATTAGAATTTAGGGTCGGGTCGTAACTCTCGTAAAACTTTTAGAGTATGTTGAACGAAAACTTTTTGCTTGTAGGAGCTCTTTTGCTCTTTGTAGCTGTGCTTGCTGGTAAGGCTGCTTATCGCCTTGGTGCGCCAGCTCTCTTGTTGTTCCTAGGTGTGGGAATGCTTTTTGGCTACAATAATTTTGTGCATTTCGACTCCACAGAGTTTGCAGAGTTTATAGGTATGATAGCTCTCTGTATCATCCTCTACTCTGGAGGTATGGATACGAAGTTTTCGGAGATACGACCTGTGTTGGCCCCTGGTGTGGTTATGGCTACGCTCGGGGTCATGCTTACGGCGCTTATTGTTGCAGGATTTATATATGCCGTAGCGCCATTTCTTGGTATTGAGCTTACCTTGCCATTTGCGATGCTTCTCTCTGCTACGATGTCCTCTACCGACTCGGCATCGGTATTCTCTATTTTGAGAACCAAGAAGCAGGGCTTGAAGGAGAACCTACGTCCACTTCTTGAGCTGGAGAGTGGTAGTAACGACCCTATGGCATATATCCTTGTTGTGGTGCTTACGGGTATCTTGACCGATGGTGGAGATATCAATATCTGGGGTGCTTTGGGTACATTCCTTGTGCAGATGCTCCTTGGTGCAGGCTTTGGCTATGGCTTTGGACGTATAACGGTGTGGATACTCAACAAAATCAATATCCGCAGTAACGCCTCTCTCTACTCGGTGCTACTCTTGGCCTGTGCCTTCTTCACCTTCTCGCTCACAACGCTGGCATACGGTAATGGTTACTTGGCTATATATATCGCAGGTCTTGTTGTCGGCAATCTCAAGATTCCACACCGAAACATGCTTCGCACCTTCTTCGATAGTTTTACATGGTTGCTTCAGATTGTGATGTTCCTTGTTCTAGGACTTATCGTTGATGTCCATGAGCTATTGTCGTACGATGTCCTCTTTATGGGTATAGGCATTGGTGCCTTCATGATTTTTGTTGCTCGTCCTATCGCTACGTTGATAAGCATGTCGCCATTTAGAAGCTTCTCCACCAAGGCGCGTCTATATGTGTCGTGGGTAGGCCTCCGTGGTGCTGTACCTATCATCTTTGCCCTTTATACGGTCACCCATGGCGTGGAGAACTCGGAATATCTCTTTAATGTGGTCTTCCTTGTCACCATCATCTCACTTGTTCTGCAGGGTACTACGGTTAGCGGTATGGCAAACTGGCTGAAGCTCTCATTCATGGAGAGGGAGCAGACCTTTAAGCTCACAGTGCCTGACCATATACGTAGTGAGTTCTCCGAGATAGAGGTTAATAATGCGATGTTGAAGGGTGGTAAGACATTGAAGGATATCCGTCTTCCGGGTCACACCCTTGTAGTTATGGTGCATCGTGCTGGTAACTACTTTGTGCCAAAGGGAGATACCGAGCTAAATAAGGGTGATAAGCTCCTTGTGGTGTCGGATAATAATGATGAGCTAGTTAATAAGGTTAGGGAGATGGGTATCGAGGATATTATCAAGATGTAGTACGACAAATAGGGCTATTTGGGCGCTACTCACACTCTCAAGATGCTCATTACACAAGGAGGGCTGTTCAACGTACTTGTTGGACAGCCCTCTCTCTTTATCACATTACTTCGATAGCTGGTTGCGTAGTAGATATCGGTATACCTTAATCTCCTCGGGATCACCCATCTCCTTACCCTCTACGTCCGAAAGCTTCACACATAACTCTTTTGGCTTGCGTGAGTTAATCTGACAAGATGATAGCTTCATAACAATATTGCACGAGGCGTGTCCGGTGTCACAAGTGAGGTTGGTGCCGATGCCAAACATACACTTGATGCGTCCCTCGCAGGCTCTCTTAATCTCAACACATTTCTCGAAGTTGAGCGAGTCGCTGAAGACGATGCTCTTTGTCATTGGGTCTATGCCTAGCTCCTTGTAACGAGCTATGGCCATATCTATAAATGCTATAGGGTCACCAGAGTCTTGACGTACACCGTCAAATAAGCAGGCATGCTTCTTCGAGAAGTTGTTGAAGAATACCTCCGAGCCAAAGCTATCGGTAAGGGCTGTACCTAGGTAGCCATCATATACCTTTACCCAATCCTCCATAGTTAGGTAGTTAGCATTACGAGGTCCACCATTTACCGCTGCAATAAACATAGGAAGCTCATGAGGATATGTGCCTATCATCTTCATATCTAGTTCCATGGCTAGGTGACAGTTGGATGTTCCTGCGCATCCGCAAGGGTTGTTCTTGAGGTGCTTGACAACCATCCTCTGTACATCGTACGAGAAGCGGCGGCGTGTGCCGAAGTCGGAGAAGACGATGTTGTTGTCACGAGCTATCTGCTCCTTCTTCTCCAGGCGCTCTATCATCGTCTCGGCATCATAGCTATTGCGAAGGTGGAATAGCTCCGACACTGTGGCAAGGATAGGAATCTCGTATAGTGTCACCTTATACATGAAGTCTGTGACGTTTATCTGCAGGTGATGCTCCTCATCAAGCCATACGTTAATCTTCGAGGCATCGAAGTGGAAGCCCTTGAGCCACTCAAAGTAATTTTGAGGTATATACTTGCACTGTGTACACATGTAGTTGAACTCATCGTCCGACAACGATATGCGCTCCAAGGCCTTAAGCTCTGCTTTTAGGTCGTCCAGGAAATCCTCGTCAAACTCCGTCTTTGCACGGTCGTTGAAGGTAAACGTTCCTATCGCCTCGGGATATAGTTTAAAGTAGGCGTAGGATGTCGTAAACTTGTAAAGGTCAGTGTCTAGGATAGAACGTATCATAGCATTTATTAGTTTGTGTTACATATTCTTAACCTCATCGTAGAGCATCTCAATAGCGTAGGCTGATGCTCTGCTAATTATCTGTGAGCGGTCTGTGCCGCAGTTGCGCATTGTGGCTATGGTGCCATGAGGTGTTGCAATCGCCATCCATACCGTGCCTACGGGCTTTGCCTCGCTACCTCCTGTGGGTCCTGCAATGCCTGTTGTGGCTATGGCGTAGTCTGCGCCGCTAACCCTGCGTACCCCCTCTGCCATCTGTCGTGCCACGCTCTCGCTAACGGCGCCGTAGCGTGCTATATCATCGGCATTTACGCCTATTATATCGCTCTTTGCGCTATTGGCATACGACACCACTCCTGCGAGGAAATATGCCGAGGCTCCAGCCATAGCGGTAAACTTCGAAGCTATGCTACCTCCTGTGCAGCTCTCCGCCACGGCAAGGGTTAGCTTCTTGCGAGTAAAGATATCATGTATAAGGCTCTCCATTGTAGCGCCCTCCCAGCCTACAATGTTATCGCCAATAATCTCTCGTAACTTATCAAATTCGGCTACTATAGTCCTCTCCGCCTCCTCGCCATCTACGTTGTATGCCGAAAGACGAAGGCGTACGATGTTTGGAGCAGGGAGATATGCAAGATGCAAGTAGTGTGGTAGTGCCTCTTCCCACCTCTCGATTCTCTCTGCAAGTATAGATTCGGGAATACCACGTGTAATAAGTGTCTTATGCACTATGCTCTGCAGCTGCAACCTCTCCTTGAGTTGCGGGATGACGATATCCTCCATCAGATGTTCCATCTCGAAGGGAACACCAGGTAGTGAGATGATTATATTACCCTCGGGGGTGTTAAACCACATTCCTGGGGCTGTGCCATGGGCGTTGTGAAGCACCGTGCAGCACTCGGGAACAAGGGCCTGTCCGCGATTTAGCTCTGTGAATGGGATGTTGCGGCGTGCTAGGAGCTGTCGTATATGCTCGCCCTCCTGTTCGTTGTACACTAGTTTGCTGTTAAACATCTCGGCAAGCGTAGTCTTGGTGATATCATCCTTCGTAGGGCCTAGGCCGCCTGTCATTATTATCACCTTGCTCTCGAGCATGGCGCGAGCTACACAATCCTTTATAGCTTGTGCCTCATCGCCTATAGACGTCTTCTCGGCGATGGTGATGCCAATGGCGTTGAGTTTACGTGATATAGAGGCAGTGTTGGTATCTATAATCTGCCCTATAAGTATCTCATCTCCAATGGTTATAACTGTAGCTTTCATTGGTTAATCCTCTTTATTGTCAATCGTAGCAATAGCCTCTGTTGCCTTCTTCAGTAGCCTAAAGCCATTCTCGCGAATACCCGTATTTAGGGCTACGAGCGATGCTCCAGCCTCCATCATGCGGCGTATATCCTCGGGCTTCATCATACCTCCAGAGCCTATGATGGGGTAGTTATGGTCTGTTCTTTGGGCGATATATCGCACAATCTCTATGGCGCGCTCGGTTAGTAACGCTCCTGTTACGGCGCCAGGACTTTTGCGGGCCATCTCTATAGAGCCTGCTACAGCCTCTATGCCATCCAATGGAGTCTCAATGAGGAGGTCTATTATTGTATCAACCTCCGCTTTTGTGAGGTCGGGGGAGATTTTTAGTAGGATAGGGCGGTAGTCTAGTTGTCCACGGCGGAACTCAAAAAGTGGTTCTATGAGTTGTTGTATCTCCTCACGATTGCGGAGTACAAACCTCTTTGATGCTGTGTTACATGATATGTTTATCACAAAGAAGTCCACATACTGATACATATTGCGGAATACTCTCAAGTACTCCTTTACGCTATCTTCGCGGTGTGATGCTGTGAGGTGTCCTATGTTGCATCCTATGACCAATTCACGGGCGTAGCTTCCTCTTTGTCGTAGGTTGTTGAGGATATATTCTAGACCTCGACAAGGGTATCCCGAGTTGTCAATCAGGGAGTTGCTGGAACGTAGACGCTTGATGCGGGGTCGTGGCGTGCCAGGCTGTGGGCGTGGCACTACGGAGCCAATCTCTACAAATCCAAATCCTGTTGCAGCAAGCTCCTCTAGTCTATCCCCATTAGGGTCGAAGCCTGCGGCAAGGCCTACAGGATTACGAAAGTGTATGCCGAAAACCTCTCGCTCGAGATTCTTGCTCTGTGGCGCATGGCATAGCCGTAGCCACCACTTCCCTGATGGGATAAGGCCCACCATGCCGAGTAGTGCCATTCGGATATTGTGAGCTACTTCGGCTGGTAGTGTCCACAGGATATTTTGGAATAACGAGCGTCTCATATCGTTCACCAATAGAAAATATTATACAAATATATAAAAAAAATATGAAATGCGAAGCCTAAACCATGAAAATCTGTGCTATAGCTCGGAAAATGACGAGGAGGCTAGGATGAACACTCCTAACCTCCCCACATAATAGATGTTATTACTAGTCGTTCAGGTATATGTCAGCGCCTCCCGACTTGCTGATATCTTTGTTTTCGGGATTACCCTTGTAGCTGACATCGGCACCTCCCGAGGCATTCACCGTTAGGCTCTTTATGGCGTATACCTCGACATCTGCGCCTCCCGATGCTGCAACCTCTACATACTCCGATGGTAGCTCATCAAGGTCTGCATCTGCGCCTCCCGATGCGGCAACGGTGAGATATCTACAGATACCCTTGATTTCGATGTCGGCACCTCCCGATATTGCTAACGTGAGGTACTCCGAGCCGCAGTAGTACCAATCCATGTCGCAGCCTCCCGATAGTGCTACAGTGGTGTAGCCTAGGGCTGGGATGCGTACAGTGAAGGTCTTTGGGTATGGGTTTGTTGATGTGAGGCCTATGTTTAGCGTCATGCCCTCGGTCTCAATCTTTAGGTTATCGAAGACGTCAGTGTGTGTGGTTACACGTATCTCGTTACGTGGAATGCTAGGGTCTACAATGATGTTTGCGCTACCCGATGCTGCAATAGATGTGATTTCACATGTGAGGGGGAATGTGCGCTCCTCGACCTCTCCTGTAGCGACATTCTGATTCGTGGTGATGTGTATGCACGATGTAAGTGCTAACGCTAGGATAAATGATGTAATTCTCATATTGGTAATTTTTTAGTTGTTGCTATTTCCTCCGCCACCAAGACGCTCGCGGTCTGCTGCCGAGCCACTCTCCACGCTCTTTGCGCGGAACTGCTTTCCTGCGCTGAAGTTATACGATATCTGGAACTTTGCCGAGGGGCGTGACCATGGCTGGTCGATAATCATCTCGCGCTTAAACGTAGGCTCCTCGATGGTTATAGTTTGTGTTGTTGGGATAATATTTTGAACGCCAATGCTTATGGTAAGCCTCTTGTCGAGCATTCGCTTCTTGAGTGTTAGGTTTATGTTTCCCATGTCGTCCAAACGCGTATTTCCTGCCACTAAGCCGTGCATGTATCTACCATCAACCTCTATGAAGAACTCCTTGGGTAGGGAGAAGGAAATCTGCGCGTTGGCTGTACACATAAAGCTGCGGCGTACAGGCTCCTCGGGGTATATGCGCTGACCGAGGTACATCGCCATAACATTTAGGTTTGTGGACCACCACTTTGTAATCTGGAATGGTAGGTTTGCCGCGGCGTAGAAGTTGTTGAGCGTAGGGTAGTTGATATGCTTCATGATAAGCACCTCGGGGTTCTCCTTGTCGATAATTGTGGTCTGCTGTATGGCATCCTCCGTAATCTTCATGCCTAGGGTGATGTTAAACTTATATTTTAGCACGAAGGTTAGCGATAGTGAGTTGTCGTATGAAGGGTTTAGCTCGGGGTTTCCGCACTGTATCATATACTCCGATATCTTTGTCTCGCTGGGTGATAATGCCCAAAACGAGGGGCGACTTATGGTGCGAGCATACTGCGCTACAATGGAGTAGGCCCCATTCTTGGTTAGTGAGTATGAGATGTTGGCATTGGGGAACAATCCTGGGTAGTTCTTGTTTACCTTGCCATCCCTCGAGCGGAACCATGTATACTCGCCACGAAGACCTCCCACAAGACTCCAGCGTCCTAGACGTGCTGTGGCGATAAAGTATGCTGCTCCAATATCCTCGGTATATCCGATGTTGTAGCTTGTAGCATCATCCCTCTGCCATGCTCCATCGAGGAGCGTGTCGTATGTAGCTATATTGCTATTGGTGTTGTTCGTATACTTCACACCTGCCTTAAGGGTCACCTTGGGAGATATCACCTGCTCTAGGGCCACTGTGGCCGTACCTAGCTGGTAGTGGGATTGGGTGTTATCGCGCGACTCAATAGTACTCTTTGTGTCAGGCTCTTGGAGTTCGTATGTAGTATCTATGTAGTGGTTGCCGTTGGGGTATCTCGAGCTGGTATAGTCGCCGATAAACTTCAGTTTAGAACCCTTGTTATCGAGCTTATAGATGTAGTTGAGTGTGGCGGTGACCATCTGGCTTGTGTAGTCGTTACTGTATAGGCCCTCGATGCGTGTTGCTGTTTCGGAGCTCTTGCGCTCGGTCCATGTGTCGGTGTCACCGTTGCCACCATAGTAGTTATACTGTATCTCGCCACCCAAGGAGTGCTTGTCGGTGATATCGTAGACGACACCTACGTTACCGCCACCCCATAATGATTTGTTGTAGAGCAGTGACTTTGCGTCAATGACGCTACTCTCGGTATTTGTGTATGTGGTATGCTCTGTGCTTTCATTGTAGTTGCCCGTTGTGCCAAACCATGCCCTACCATAGGCATTTATCTTGCCGCGGTTGTAGTTGAGCGATATGGATGGCATAACATTATACATGCCTTTGGTTCCATTCACAACAAGCGATGTGGTACCCATAAGTCCCGAGTCGTTGCGCTTCTTGGTGGTGATGTTGATGATACCTCCCGAAGATGAAGCATCATAGTCTGCTCCCGAGAGTGGGATAACCTCGATACGTTGTATATCCTCGGCACGCAACGAACGTAGGTAGGCGATAAGCTGCTCCTTGTCCATCTTCACCTCGCGGTCGTTGATGTATACCTTTGACCCTGAAGCGCCGTTGATGGATATTGCATCGTCTTGAATCCACACGCCTGGCGCCGTCTTTAGAAGCTCCTCGCCATCCTTGCCTATTGCTATAGGTGAGTTGGCAACGTCTACAACAAAGCGGTCTGCCTCGCGGCGTATGAGCTGCGCTGTTACTACCACCTCGTCAATCTTCTCGCTATCTTCGGCAAGGGTGATATCATCGAGGGTGGTGTTCTCCGTAAGTGATATATCAAGCTGTGCGCTCTTATATCCCACGTAGCTGACGTTGAGGGTGTAGTTGCCACTCGTAGCTGTGATGGTGTAGCGACCTTCGCTATTTGTTGTTGTACCTGTTATCTGACTCTTCTGCTCGAGGAGGACAACTGTGGCGTAGGGTATAGGTTGCCCCGCGCTATTTATCACGCGACCCCCTAGTGAGTATCGCTGTGCCAAGATGGTGCTTGAGCTACCTACGATAAGCACCATGACGGCCATTGCTATTTGAATAAATCGTTTCATCTCTAAATCTGTTTGCACGGCTATATACAATACGTATTGTTATGCCGTTTTGTTGCACAAAGTTTTCGGAATTGTGTTGTTTTGTGGTGTGTTACTCAACTAGTACACTGCAAATATATCTTCAATTTTTCAGACTTGCAAATTTTTTGCTATAAATTTTATAGTAAAATAGTATACCTATTTATATTTGTTTAGCCTCTCTTTTTATGAAAAAATATTACCGAAAAATTTGGATATTAAGAAAAAGGTAGTACCTTTGCAGTGTATTAGTGGTGTAATACACATGGTGGCGAGAGGTTCGCTACCAATCTCAACTGAACATAAAAAAAACTTTACGACAATGATTACAGCAAAAGAAGTCTCGTTTGGATACACCGCAGGAAGAGGGGTGTTGAACAATATCTCGCTCACGCTGGGCGAGGGACATATTCACGGTCTGTTGGGCTGCAATGGTATAGGTAAGACAACACTCCTAAAGCTTATTTGTGGCATTATGCGTCCCGACTCTGGAGAGATTACAGTAGATGGGTGCGATGCTATGTCTCGCCAACCAAAGATATTTAGTGAGTTGATGATACTCCCCGAGGAGTTCGATCTCCCAAATATATCTTTGGAGCGCTATGCAAAGGTTACCTCGCCATTCTATCCACGCTTTGACATGGGGCAGATGCGTGGCTACTGCCAGGAGTTGGGGGTAAATCCTCTGGAGCGACTACACTCTATGTCGATGGGTCAGCGCAAGAAGGCGTATATCGCCTTTGCCTTGGCTTGTAATGTGAGGATGTTGCTTATGGATGAGCCTACAAATGGCCTCGATATCCCATCCAAGAGCGTATTCCGCAGATTGTTGGCCGGATATGTGGATGAGAGGCGTATGGTGGTTATCTCTACGCATCAGGTGGCAGATGTGGAGTCACTCCTTGATAGTATCGTAATTCTCGATGCAAAGGGTGTTGCGCTGAATGCTACTACCGCAGAGATATGTCAGCGTCTTAAGTTTGGCAAGGCCTCGGAGGGGGATAGGGTTGTCTACTCGGAGCGCACCATAGCTGGAGATATGGCGGTGATATATAACGAGAATGAGGAGGATTCACAACTAAACATAGAGCTTCTCTTTAATGCCACAGTGGCTAACAGAGATGCTATACGTGTAATTTTTAATAAGTAGAGATTATGGGAGTATTTTCATTAAGACGCGCAGTTGATTATCTGCGCTACATCTATACTGTTCAGGCGAAGAACTATTTGTGGAACCTAATGAGTCTGTTTGCTGTGCCGCTCTTCTTTGCTGTGCTATCTCGAGATGTCGGTACAGCATCCTCAATGGCGATGTTTGTATATATCGTTGCGGCATGGGTGTTCCCCGTGCGTGAGATGTCGCCTCTGCGCGGTAGGGGTACCAAGGTTATGGCGATGACACTCCCCGTATCTACCGAGGAACGCTTGGTGGCGATGATGTTTAACCTTATGGTGGTCCTCCCTGTAGCCTCGTTCCTTACTTCGGTGTTGGCTGTTGTTGCTGCCGCGCCATTTCACTTTCATAGCATGAGCACTCCTGCGATTATGGAGTTTCTAGGTTCTCATGTTGGCCGTTACTACCTAGAGTGGTCAATATATGTCCTTGTGCAGTTGTTTGCCTCGGTGTCGCTCTTTATGGCTATCATCTCGCGCCGCAGTATTATGATGACATATGCAGTTGCGATAGTGGGTATTATCCTGTTTTTGTATGTTGTGGTGGGCTTTGCGGTAGACCATGAGTGGTACATCAATATCGAGGCAAATATCGAGACGGTGGAGATAGCGGGCAAAATTTTCTACTGTCTGCTCCCTGTGGTGTTCTACGTATTGAGTTATGTGGCGTTGAGGAGACGTCAGGTAAAATGGTAGGTTATGATGCAGTTTACAGAGGAGAAGCCTATATGGCGACAGATATATGAGCTTATCGCAATGCGCATCCTCTCGGGTGAGTGGGCAGAGATGGAACGTGTAGTGTCGGTAAGGGAGATGGCTGCTGCGGTGGGCGTGAACCCCAATACCGTTATGCGTAGCTACGAAAAACTAGAGGCTGATGGTATCATCTTCAACCGTAGAGGTATAGGATTCTTTGTGTCGGAGGGCGCGAAGGATCATATCAAACAGCTTGAACGTAAGAAGTTTATGGACGAGGAGCTTCCAAAGCTCAAGGAGCGACTATCGCACATAGGACTTACGATTGAGGTGCGCGTGAAGGATTAGACTATCGCAAAAAAAAAGATTCAGAGGAGTTGGCAACTGCTAGCTCCTCTGAATCTTTTATGTGCAGGCGTATGCCTACTTCTTTAGGAAGCAGGTCTTAAGTACGATGCTGCTGCCGTCAATTTTGCAATCTACCTCCTCGGGGTTGTCGGTAAGGCGGATGCTTTTAACCTTTGTGCCGCGCTTGATAACCATAGACGAGCCTTTGACCTTTAGATCCTTGATAACTGTCACAGCGTCGCCATCGCATAGTTCGGCGCCGTTGCTGTCACGGGCGATGTCATTAGTGTCGTTGCTCTCTTCGCCAGCATTAAATTCGTGACCGCAATCTGGGCATACGTTTAGTGAGCCATCGAAGTAGGTGTTTTTGCCGCCACACTTGGGGCAATGAGGTGTATTTGTCATCTCTTTAAGGTTTAAAATTTGTGCAAAAATAGATAAATTTTGCAAACTATTCATACTCACTGGCTAAAATCGTGTGTCACTCATCTTCATAGATGCCCCGACAGCCCTGTTGATGGGTTGTTGGCTAGTGTCATTTCGCCTTCTCAAGGTTGCATATTGTTGAAATTGTTGTTGAAAAAAAGGGCTTATTTACTTTGTAAATCCGCAAAAAAATGCTACTTTTGCACGATTATAACTATTTGCAAAATTCTAACAACATCTATTATGTTATCGATTCTCTATTACCTCGTATGTCTTGTGGTAGCAATAGTGCTTTTTGTAGCATCGTTTATTGCTCTTGTGGTATGTTATCCATTTGATAAGAAGCGCGTTGTGGTGCATACGCTCTCGAAGTGGATTACCGATGTGGTGTTTGGCTTGCCACCATTCATGAAGCGCGAGGTGATAGGCATGGAGAATATCGACCCAAGCAAGGAGTATGTCATAGTGTTGAATCATAACTCTATGGTCGATATATTGAGTATCTACAACCTTCCATTGATATTCAAGTGGGTATCAAAGAAGGAAGTGTATAGAATCCCTATCGTAGGTCAGTTGCTCTATGCTCATGGCGATATCGTTATCAATCGTGCTAGCGCCAAGGAGGCTATGAGGTTGGTACATACCCGAGGCTTGGAGTGGCTTAAGAAGGGTGCATCGGTCTCTATATTCCCCGAGGGTACGCGCTCTAGTGATGGCGAGATTCATAACTTCAAGGCTGGAGCATTCCTCCTTGCCAAGGATGCTGGAGTGCCAATACTCCCTATCGTGTTGGATGGTACGAATACTATGATTCGCAATGGATGGTTGGTGAACTGGCGCAATAAGATAACAATCCGTGTTCTTCCTCCCGTATCTCGCGAGGAGGTCTTGGAGCGCGATGTTAAGGACGTTATCGCCGAGGTTCACGACAAGATGGTAGATACTTTGGCCGAGATTAGAGCATCAAAGTAGTAGTGTGACACGAGTTGTCAGAGAGATGATGTAGTTTTGTAGCCCAAATAAGGAGAAGAAAACAGACAAAGATATATGGCAGAATTGAATTTGACGGATAAGCCTGTAGCAGAATATACCAAAGATGCTATTGTTACGCTGTCGCCCCGTGAGCATATACGCCTACGTCCAGGTATGTATATCGGAAAGCTGGGAGATGGAACACAGTCAGACGATGGTATCTATGTGCTTATAAAGGAGGTGGTGGATAACTCCATTGATGAGTTTATCATGGGTGCAGGAAAGCGTATTGAGATTACCATCGAAGGTGATAAGGTCTCGGTACGTGATTATGGTCGTGGTATTCCATTGGAGGCTTTGGCAGATGCAGTGAGCAAGATGAATACGGGAGGTAAGTATGGTGGTGATGCCTTCAAGAAGACGGTAGGTCTAAATGGTGTGGGTGTCAAGGCTGTAAATATGCTCTCTAGCCACTTTGTAGCTCGCTCGGTGCGTAACGGCGAGGCGCGTACAGTCACCTTCTCGCAGGGCTTGGAGCTTACCGATCGCTCGGAGAGTGGCGTTACGGAGCAGAATGGTACCTACGTGGAGTTTGTGGTAGATAGGGAGGTCTTTGGCGAATATAGCTATAACCTCGAGTATGTGGAGCAGATGGTCAAGAACTACACATACCTAAACCTAGGCCTCACGGTAGTCCTCAATGGCAAGCCATATATCTCGAAGAATGGACTCTTGGATTTGGTAAACGACAATATGTCGAGTGAGCCTCTCTATGCCCCTATGCACATCACAGGTGAGGATATTGAGATTGTTATCACGCACGGCAACGGATATGGTGAGTCATACTACTCCTTCGTAAATGGTCAGTATACTCCTCAAGGTGGTACTCATCAGGCGGCTTTCCGCGAGGCTATCGCCAAGACCATTAAGGAGTTCTTCCATAAGGACTACGACCCTTCGGATATCCGCACCTCTATCATCGCCGCTATCTCGGTGCGTGTGGATGACCCTATCTTTGAGTCGCAGACCAAGACAAAACTCGGCTCAAAGGATAAGGAGCCTGGGGTTACGATGCGTCAGTTCGTTGGCGACTTCCTCGCCACAAATCTCGATAACTACTTGCATAAGAATCCCGAGGTAGCGCAGACATTGCAGCGCAAGATTGTGGAGAACGAGAAGGAGCGTAAGGCGATATCGGGATATCAGAAGCAGGCTCGTGAGGCGGCCAAGAAGGTGTCGCTAAACAACAAGAAGCTCCGCGACTGCAAGATACACTACACCGATAAGAGTGACCTTGCGGAGCAGACAATGATATTCATCACCGAGGGTAACTCTGCATCGGGATCTATCACCTCGAGTCGCGATCCTCGTACCCAGGCGGTATTCTCGCTACGTGGTAAGCCCCTAAACTGCTTCGGTCTCACGAAGAAGGTGGTGTACCAGTTTGAGGAGTTTAACCTCCTGCAGGCGGCCTTAAATATCGAGGAGGATATGGAGAACCTGCGATACAACAAGGTTATCATAGCTACGGATGCCGATGTCGATGGCATGCACATCCGCCTGCTATTGACCTCCTTCTTCTTGCAGTTCTTCCCCGATTTGATACGTTTGGGACACCTCTATATTCTTCAGACCCCACTATTTAGAGTGCGTAACAAGAAGGAGACGCACTACTGCTACTCGGAAGAGGAGCGACAGGTGGCTGTGAAGCGCTGTGGTGCGCAGGCGGAGATTACCCGATTTAAGGGTCTTGGTGAGATATCTGCTGCCGAGTTTAAGGAGTTCATCGGTGAGGGCATGCGCCTCGACCGAGTACGTCTTACCAAGGATGACCCTATCAAAGATTTGTTGGAGTTCTATATGGGTAAGAATACTCCCGACCGTAAGGATTTTATTGTGGCTAACCTCCGTGTTGAGGAGGATATTGTCGAAAACCCTAAAAACGTAGACTAATGGAGGATAACAGAGATATTATGGATGTGGAGATTCAAGATGTTGAGTCGCAGGATGCCGAGATGCAGGATACCCCGAAGGGTAAGTATGGAGCATTGACAAGTGCCGAGGACTCTATGCGCCGCCTTACGGGCATGTACAAAAACTGGTTTTTGGACTACGCCTCGTATGTTATCCTTGAGCGTGCGGTGCCACACCTTGCCGATGGTCTAAAGCCTGTGCAGCGCCGTATCCTTCATGCTATGAAGTGCGTGGAGGATGGCCGCTATAATAAGGTTGCTAATGTCGTAGGTCAGGCAATGCAGTATCACCCTCACGGTGATGCTTCCATCAAGGATGCGCTTGTGCAGCTAGGACAGAAGGGCTTGCTTATAGATATGCAGGGAAACTGGGGTAATATCCTCACAGGAGATGAGGCTGCCGCAGCACGTTATATCGAGGCGCGACTATCGAAGTTTGCCCTCGATGTGGTATATAACAAGAAGACTACCGAGTGGATGTTGGCCTATGATGGCCGTAAGGAGGAGCCTGTGACCCTTCCTATCAAGTTTCCACTCCTTTTGGCGCAGGGCGCTGATGGTATCGCTGTAGGTTTGGCCTCGAAGATTCTCCCTCACAACTTCAATGAGTTGATAAATGCCTCTATTGCCTACCTCCGTGGTGAGGAGTTTGTGCTTCTTCCCGACTTCCAGACAGGAGGTATCATGGATGCCAGCAACTACAACGATGGCCTTCGTGGTGGCTCGGTGCGTGTCCGTGCGCGAATCTCGAAGATTGATAAGCGTACGTTGGCAATCACGGAGATTCCCTACACCACAACCTCGGAGTCTATCAAGGAGTCTATCATCAAGGCTAACGAGAAGGGTAAGATAAAGATTAAGAAGGTGGATGATAACACCGCCGAGAAGGTGGAGATTGTTATTCAGGTGGCTGCGGATGAGTCATCAGATAAGACTATCGATGCTCTATATGCCTTCACCGAGTGTGAGGTCTCTATCTCGCCTAACGCCTGCGTTATCGTTGATGATAAGCCTGTGTTTATGGGCGTGAGCGACATCCTTCGTTACTCTACAGACCACACAAAGGCTCTTCTTGGCCGCGAGCTAGAGATAAAGCTCGATGAGCTAAATGGAGCGTGGCACGCAGCATCATTGGAGCGTATATTTATCGAGAATAAGCTCTACCAACTTATCGAGGGTTGTCGCACACGTGAGGCGGCCTATGAGGCTGTGGATGGCGGTCTTGAGCCATTCAAGAAGCAGCTACGTAGGGAGGTTACACTGGAGGATGTGCAGCGTCTTACGGAGCTTAAGTTCATACGTATATCGCGCTACGATTCGGAGAAGGCCGATAACGAGATAAAGCAGATAGAGCGCGACATTAAGGCTACGAAGCACGACCTGGAGCATCTCACCGACTATGCTATAGCCTACTTTGAGCGCATAAAGGAGAGATATGGCGAGGGTAAGGAGCGCCGCACGGAGATTCGCGAGTTCGACACCATCGAGGCGTGGAAAGTAGCATCTACAAATGCAAAGCTCTATGTAGACCGTGCCGAGGGCTTCTTTGGTATGGGTAAGAGCATGAAGGATGCAGAGTTTGTCTGCGACTGCTCGAACCTCGATGACGTTATCATCATCCTCAAGGATGGTAGATATAAGATTACGAAGATATCCGAAAAGGCATTCTTCGACAAGGGCATCTACTACATTGGTATCTACAAGCGTAACGATGAGCGCACTATATACAATATGCTCTACCGCGATGGCCGTGGTGGTGCGATAATGATGAAGCGCTGTGCCATAAAGAGTGTTACACGCGACAAGGAGTATGACCTTACAAAGGGTACCGCAAAGAGTGAGCTCTTGTACTTGTCGGTAAATCCTAATGGTGAGGCAGAGGTGTTGCGCATATACCTACGTCCTAGGGCGCGCCTCAAGAAGTGCATCATAGACCTCGACCTCTCGACACTAGCCATTAAGGGCCGTCAGAGTGTCGGAAACCTTGTGACACGTCACTCCATAAACAAGATAGTGCTTAAGGAGCGTGGTACATCAACCCTTGGTGGTCAGAATATCTGGTATGATGAGGATGTGCGCCGCCTAAATGTCGATGGTCGTGGTATATTGCTTGGTGAGTTCAAGGGCGATGATAAGATTGTGGTGTGGACAGCGAAAAATCAGTACTACATCACGGGCTATGACATCCAGCAGCACTTCCCCGATGACACACTTCGCGTGGAGCGTTTTGTTGCTGATAGGGTATATGCCCTATGTTACTACGATGGCGAGCAGAAGTACTACTACATGAAGCGCTTCCAGCTCGAGGTTAGCGATAAGACGCAGTACTTCTTGGACGAGGGGTCGCCAATGCGTTTTGTGACAATAACATATCGCAAGGGCTCTACGCTCGAGGTGGTATTTGGCGGTCAGCATAGTCAGCGCCCTACAGAGATGGTCGATGTTGATGAGTTTATCGGCATCAAGAGCCACAGAGCAAAGGGTAAGCGCATAACAACATACGAGGTTGATACGTTACGTTTTATAGAGCCCGAGGAGCCAGAGGCGGAGGAGGATATAGAGGAGCTAGAGCCTATGGATGTTGTTGATGGTGGTCAAGATGATATAGATGTTGAGGAGTTGGTAGGTGAGGGCATCGAGGTAGTCCCAGGTGTAGATTATGACTCTCGCCAGGAGGGTGATGATGTGGGATTCACGGCCGAGCAGCTCGACCTATTCTAAAGATTGGGGTCTATGCTTATCTTTTTGGTGGGATACGCCGGGTGTGGCAAAAGCTCGTTAGGAAAACGCCTAGCGCGTCACATGGGCAAGAGGTATGTCGATACCGATAAACTTGTTACCGAGAGCGTGGGAGCCTCCGTAGCCGATATCTTTTACTACGAGGGTGAGGAGTATTTTCGTAGTGCGGAGCGTGCGGCGCTCGATGAGCTAGCAAGGAGCAACTTCGATGGTGTTGTTGCCACAGGAGGAGGTCTTGCGGTGTGGTACGATAATATGGAGCGTATGAACGAGGTGGGAGTGACCATATACCTACGCCGTAGTCCCCAAAATATTATGTCGCGCCTCACGGAGTATGGACGTGAGAAACGCCCTATGTTTCGCGGTAAGAGCGATGAGGAGCTACTTCAGTTTATGACCTCTCACATGGCCGATCGTGAGCCATACTACCTTAAGGCGCAGCTGGTGGTGGAGTGTGACACGATGAGCGATGATGCGGCAGTAGAGTATATAGCAAATAGCATAAAGTAGAAGGCGAGAAGATGGATAATCGTGCCATAGGGGTATATGATTCGGGCTTTGGAGGGTTGTCGGTGTGGCAGGAGCTACGCAGGATGCTCCCCCAGGAGTCGCTCATATATCTTGGTGATGGTAAGAACTGCCCCTATGGAGGGCGTAGCCGTGAGGAGATTCGGGGCTTTGCTACCGCGGCTGTGGAGCGCCTTGTTGCCGAGGGTGTAAAGATGGTTGTCGTGGGGTGTAACACCGCTACCACGGCAGCTGTGGAGCATCTCCGAGCAACGTGGCAAGATATGCCTATCGTGGGTCTGGAGCCTGCGGTGAAGCCGGCATGCCTTACTACACGTACACGCCGCATCGCAGTCCTCGCTACGGAGCATAGCCTGAGGAGTGATATGTTTTTAGCCACCGCAGCACGTTATGCCTCGGATGTGGAGGTGGTGAAGGTTGTCGGTGAGGGCTTTGTGGAGCTTGTGGAGCGTGGCGCGGAGCGTAGCCCCGAGGCAGAGGATGCTGTGCGTAGGGTTGTGGAGCCTCTGCTTGGTGAGGGCATAGATAAGATTGTGCTAGGATGTACACACTACCCCTTTTTGCGCCCGATAATAGAGCGTGTTATAGGCGGTAACGATATAGCAGTTATAGACTCTGGCGAGGCTGTGGCACGCCGTGTAAAGTGGCTGCTGGAGAGGTATGACATAGCAGCAGATGGCACTAAAACGCCACAATATAGCTTCTTGAGCTTTGCCGATGAAGAGTATCGTGAAGCACTAGAGAGACGTGCCGAGAGTATAGCAAGAGAGCTAAAATAAAGATTTATTAGCAAGAGTTATGGAGAAGAAAACGAAGAATAGAGATACGGAGGAGGCTGCGGTCTCTACGATTGATAATATACGCCTCATAGTGGGCTTTGTGTTTATGCTTATAGGAGCCTTTCTCTTCTGCTCCATAGTCTCATATATCTTCTATTGGAAGCAGGATATGAGCGCTTTGGCAGAGCTGGGACACCCCATGAGCAACCCCGAATTTAACAATATCTGTGGCGAGCTGGGTGCTAAAGTGGCAAATGGCTTGGTGGGCAATGGCTTTGGACTCTTTGCCCTAGTACTCTCGTTCATAGCCTCTGTGCTAGGATGGCGTCTGTTTCGCTACAAGCCTCTGCGTCTGCACCGCTTCCTGCTCATCTCCAGCCTTGTGTTGGTTTTAGGCTCTCTGACGCTCGGATTTATTTTCGACACTAGCTGGGGAGTCTTTGGCTCGGGCCTTGGTGGTGCTTATGGCATTGCCCTAGATAGCTACCTCGGAGAGGCCATAGGAAGTGTAGGAACGCTGCTTGTTGTTGTGGCGGGATGGATAGTGACAGGACTTCTCATCGACAGAAACTTCCTGCGTACGGTAGATAGTGCTAGTGGTCAGGTTGCTGGGGGTATATGGTCCCTCTCGCGCAACCTCTACAACCGTTTCCGCAACCGTAAGGGTGGCGATGAGCCAGTGATAAACGAGAAACCAGACGAGGAGCAGACGGAGGAGCAGACGGAGGAGCAGACCAAGGAGGTCCCAGAACAAACGGAGGAGCAGACCACCGAGAATGAGGGAGAGAATAATGAGGGTAATGATGGTGGTGAGCAGCGTGAGGAGCATACTACGCCTACGCCAAACAATTATGACGATATATTCATAGTTGAGCCTAACGATGGTGGCTCCGAGCAGGATGCTGATACTCCGATGACTCCTATCGAGGTGGATGAGATACTAGGTGGTAATACCGAGGAGTCCGCCGAGGAGCAACCTGCGGAGGATGACCCACAGAAGATTGTGGTGAAGGTGATACACACCGACCCCAAGAGACTAGACGAGGAGGATATCGTAAACTCCCCATACGACCCTACACTCGACATAGCACACTATGAGATGCCTATGCCGCAACTACTGACCGACTACCGCGAGGTAAACCCTCTCGATGAGGAGGAGATATTTAGAAATAAGGAGCGTATCCGCGAGACGTTGCACTACTTCCACATACCTATTGTGAGCATGACAGCTACGGTAGGCCCCACAGTGACACTCTATGAGATAGTGCAGGAGCAGGGTGTGAAGATATCGCGTATCATGGGCCTTGAGGATGACCTTGCGCAGCACCTAAAGGCGCAGAGCGTGCGTATTATAGCCCCCATACCTGGTAGGGGAACAATCGGTATCGAGGTGCCAAATAAGACCAAGCAGACCGTATCTATGCGTTCGGCAATATGCTCTCCCGAGTTCCAGAACTCAAAGGCGGAGCTTCCTGTAGTCATAGGACGAACCATACAGAACGAGAACTACACCTTTGACCTCGCCAAGCTTCCTCACCTTCTTGTGGCGGGTGCTACAGGACAGGGTAAGTCGGTAGGTCTGAATGCCATCATCGCCTCGTTGCTCTACCGCAAGCACCCTTCGGAGTTGAAGTTTGTGCTGATAGACCCCAAGATGGTGGAGTTCTCGCTCTACAACCGTCTTGAAAAGCACTTCTTGGCGAAGATGGAGTCGGAGGATGAGGCTATTGTAACAGACTCTAAAAAGGCGGTGAACACCCTAAATGCCCTATGCTCCGAGATGGCTACGCGCCTTGAGCTATGTAAGATGGCGGCGGCGAAGAACATCGTGGAGTATAACGAGAAGTTTGTGGCACGAAGACTCAACCCCGAAAATGGCCATAGGTTCCTGCCATATATCGTGGTGGTCATAGATGAGTTTGCCGACCTGATAATGACCGCCAAGGAGGTGGAGAAGCCTGTGATGCGTCTAGCGCAGAAGGCGCGTGCCGTAGGTATTCACCTTATCGTAGCTACGCAGCGTCCCGATGTTAAGGTTATCACCGGAGGTATCAAGGCTAACTTCCCAGCACGTATCGCCTTTCGTGTGATGCAGATGACCGACTCACGAACCATTATCGACCAGCCAGGTGCTAATCAGCTTATTGGCCGTGGTGATATGTTGTTCTTGAGTGGTGGTGAGCCGGTGCGTATACAGTGCGCCTTTATCGACACCCCCGAGGTGGAGCGCCTTGTGGAGCATATAGGCTCGCAGCAGGGATATAGCTCGGCATATAACCTCCCAGATTATGTCCCAGAGTCGAGCGAGGGTGCTTCGGGCTTTGGCAGTGAGGAGAGTGGTGCGCCACAGAAGTTTGACCCCAAGTTTGCGGAGATAGCACGTGCCGCGGTGTCGCAAGGAGTGATATCTACCTCGATGATACAACGAGGTTTCGAGGTGGGCTTTAACCGCGCAGGACGTATCATGATGCAGCTAGAGCGTGCCGGTATTGTAGGCCCACAGGTGGGAGCAAAGCCTCGTGAGATAAAGTTCTATGATTTGCAGTCGCTGGAGGCAAAGCTTCAGGATTTAGGAGTGTTTTAATCTATTGAGGAGTGATTATGCGTAGGATAATGATGATATGTGTGGCGCTTATGACCGTAGTTGCGGCATCGGCACAGCAGAGCGCAGAGCAGTGGCTCAAGGCCCTAAATAGTTCACTTGGGGAGTGTTATGCGATGCGTGTAGAGGTGAATACCTCTGCAGATACTATGTCGGGCTATTATATGGTCGATGGCGATAGCTACTACATCGAGTTGGAGCAGATGGAGGTATACTGCAATGGTAAGGTGCGTCACGAGATAAACAACAGCCGTAAGGAGGTTACTGTAGATAGTGTAGACCCTGGCTCTGGCGACCTACTCCAAAATCCTACAAGAGCCTTCGATTTTGTGGCCGATGAGTTTAAGATGAGTGTTGCGGAGACCACCCCTACGGGATGTGTGGTGAGCCTTATGCCTTTGGATTCTTCATCAGGAATAGTGGAGATAATACTTGTGCTGCAGCGTAATGGCTCCAAGGTGCTTCCCAAGAACATTCTCTACGATTATGATGGCGAGTGTTATGCCATTGAGTTGGAGATGGTAGATGTAGGAGCTACAAAGCTTCCTCGTTGGAACAAGGAGAGCTATAGTGATTACGATATGGTGTCGTTCATATAGCGAGATAGAGAGTGATAATTATTAATTTAAATACGTAGAAATGAGAAGATTATTTCTGTTTTCAATGACTGTGATTATGCTTGTTGCATGCCATAAGGAGAGTACAACATTTGTCGATGACCTTCGCAAGGAGTGCTTCGATGTGGCAACCTCAAGCATCTATAGCTATGGATACTCTAATGGCGATATGGAGTTTAGCTTTTTCCATAATTCGGAGTATGATTATTGGGGTGGCTTTGCACACTCCACGCTCCTTGATGCTGATGCTGCCAATGGTACCTTTGCAAATCAGTATGCCGCCTATAATACCCATGCAGCATCGGGCAATGGCTTCCTGTTGTATTACTACGATAGCTATAACGACCCATGCGACATCCTCTTTAATAAGGGTATAGAGCTTATGAGTGTCAAGCTAAATCTCACCACCTATACCTATGCCTCTATCACCAACGAGGATATAAATGCCTATGCTCGTGCCTTCATGGATGGCGATTATCTCAAGGTGATATTTACGGCTCTTGATTCCTCATTCACGCCTACCGATGATAGCACCGAGTGCTATATTGTAGACTATCGCGATGGTAAGCGCTTTGTTGCCGATAGCTGGAACTCCTTTGCCCTTGGCGTAGGCTCCAAGCATGGCGTGCGTGTCACTATTGAGACCTCCGATACTGGTGATTATGGAGCAAATACACCGTTGTATGTATGTCTTGATGACCTTACTTATAAGGTTCTTTAATGTAATAGTGGGTTGTTTCATATTTTTTTACTACCTTTGGTTAAGTTATATATCTTATTATAGAATCGACTATGGGATTAAAGAGTATAGATGAGCGTTTGTCGCGTGTGGCGACTATCATAAATGGTTGGAGTGGCGCGAAGCACGTACCTAGTATAGAGCGAGACTTGGCGCTGGAGCATCTGCGACAGATATACGATGAGGTGTTGGGATATACGCCCGATGAGGAGGTTGCGGAGCCTGCTATAGCTCCTGCTGTAACCCCTGTGGTGGTTGAGGCACCCATCGTGGAGCAGAGGGTGGAGGAGCCAGCCTCGTTGCGCGACATAGTCGAGGAGTTTGATGACGCACTTGATATAGATGCCCTGCTAGGCATAGGTGCAGAGCCAGAGCCTGCAGTGGAGGAGTCGGCAGAGCCTGCAGAGTCTATAGAGCCTATACAACCTATAGTAGAGGAGCCTGCAGAGAGTAGCTCCGAGGAGGGTAGTACTGTGGGTGCATTGTTTGCTTTGGAGGATATTCCTGTGCGCATGAAGCGTGGCCGTAAGATGGTGCAACTCTATAACGATGACTATACCCCACGTGCTGTAGTGCCAGAGCCAAAACCAGAGCCAAAACCCGAACCAAAGCCCGAGCCAGTGGTGGAGAGTCTCCCAAAGGAGGTTGTGTCATCTAGTGAGGATTCCAAGCCTGCAATCCTTGGCGAGGTGCTTCGTGGTGATGTCACCACGCTTGCTGATAGCATGGCTTCGGAGGAGCCTACAACACCATTTAACCGCATTACGGAGCTTCGCAATGCCATTGGCCTTAACGATAGGTTTCTTATGATTCGCGACCTCTTTGGTGGTGATGTAGATTGCTACGAGGCTACGATAGATACCCTCGATGAGTTTGAGGAGCTTGATGAGTGTATGATATACATCGTTGAGAACTTCCACTGGAACCCCGATTCCGAGGCGGCAAAGCTCATAGTATCGTTATTGGAACGTAAACTAGCATAATAGAGGCAACATGGCAAAGTTATATGTAGTGCCTACACCTATAGGCAACCTCGAGGATATCACACTTCGAGCAATCACAGTTCTCAAGGAGGTGGACTTTATCCTTGCCGAGGATACACGTACCACATCTCACCTTTTGCGTCACCTAGGCATCGAGAAGCCGATGCACTCACACCATAAGTTTAACGAACATGCTACGGTAGGTCGCGTTGCCGAGGCTATAAATAGCGGTCGCGATGTAGCTTTGGTGTCGGATGCTGGTACGCCTGGCATCTCCGACCCTGGCTTCTTGCTAGTACGCAAGTGTGTGGAGGAGGGTATCGAGGTTGTTACGTTGCCTGGAGCTACGGCACTCATCCCTGCTGTCGTGCAGAGTGGATTTCCATGTGATAGATTCTGCTTCGAGGGCTTCCTGCCACAAAAGAAGGGACGTATGAAGCGCCTCGAGGAGTTATCTACAGAGCCACGTACGGTGGTCTTTTACGAATCTCCCTACCGCGTTGTTAAGTGCTTGGAGCAGCTTGCCGAGAGCTTTGGTGCGGAGCGCCGTGTGGCTGTTGTGAGGGAGATTACCAAGAAGTTTGAGGAGACGGTGCGTGGCACTGTGGCCGAGGCTCTTGAGCATTTCCGTAGCCACGAACCCAAGGGCGAGTTTGTTATCGTTGTAGAGGGCTATGACGCAAAGCGTAAGCCTCACGAGGAGCAGGACGAGGAGTAATCCCTACAGATTATGGCACGATTAAGCGTTGTGATACTCAACTGGAACGGACGCCGACATTTGGAGCGTTATCTGCCTAGCGTTGTGGAGCATACCACGGGCGAGGCGGAGGTTGTCATTGCCGACAATAACTCCACGGATGATTCGTTGGTGTGGCTGCGTATCAACTACCCCGGTATTAAGGTTGTGAAGCTCGATAAGAACTATGGCTTCGCAGGGGGGTATAATCGCGCCCTGAAACATATAGATAGCGACTACTACCTACTCCTGAATTCCGATGTGGAGGTCACCGCGGGATGGTGGCAACCCTTGGTTGAGGTGCTAGATAGAGAGTCGGATGTCGCTGTTGTCGCCCCCAAGTTACGCTCGTCTACCGACCCTGCGATGTTTGAGTATGCTGGTGCCTCGGGAGGTTTCATCGACTTTTTGGGCTACCCCTTCTGTCGCGGCAGAATACTCTCGGCTGTGGAGCGTGATGAGGGTCAGTATGATGACTCGCGTGATATCTTCTGGGCTAGTGGTGCCGCTATGTGTTGCCGAGCTTCGGTGTTTCATGCTCTTGGAGGCTTTGACGAGGATTTCTTTGCCCACATGGAGGAGATAGACCTGCAGTGGCGTATGCAGCTGTCGGGATGGCGCATAGTGGTTGAGCCACGCTCTACGGTCTACCACCTTGGAGGAGGTACGTTACCCCCATCCTCTATGAAGGTATTTCTTAACCATCGCAACAACCTTGCGATGCTATATAAGTGTGCTACGCCATGGCAGCGCCTTGCCGTAGCTGTTATCCGCCCCTTTGCTGATGGTGCCGAGGCTTTGGGCTATCTCCTCACGCTCCACCCCCACAAGGCGTGGGCCATAGTGCGTGCATGGGGTCAGTTTTTAGTGTGGCACCGCTCGCTGGCCCATAAGCGTAAGGCTATACGGCGTACGCATAGCGTTCGGGGCATTTACCGCCACTCCATAGTGTTGCGCTATCTCTTTGGCGCACGAAGCTTTAAAAATATGATGTGATGAAACGACTGATAATTATCCCTACCTACAACGAGCGCGAGAATGTCGTAAGGATGATAGATCGCCTTATGTCTATGCCCCAGGCCTTTGACCTGCTTATTGTTGATGATGGCTCTCCCGATGGCACCGCACAGCTAGTTCGTGAGGCGCAGGAGCGCTATGGTGAGCGTCTGCAGATGATAGAGCGTAGCGGAAAGCTAGGTCTTGGCACAGCATATATCGAGGGCTTTAAGTATGCGTTGTCGCGTGGCTACGACAGGGTCTTTGAGATGGATTGCGACTTCTCGCATAATCCCGATGACCTCCCACGTCTCGATGCTATGCTCGATGAGCGCAGCGTGGCTATTGGCTCTCGCTACTCGCGAGGTGTGAATGTGGTAAATTGGCCTATGGGGCGACTCCTCATCTCCTACTTTGCCTCGAAGTATGTGCGTATCGTAACACGTATGCCTGTGTGTGATGCTACAGCAGGCTTTGTGGGTTACCGCCGCGAGGTGTTGGAGGCTGTGGACTTCGACCGTGTGGCTATGAATGGCTACGGCTTCCAGATAGAGATGAAGTATACCGCTTGGCGTCTAGGCTTTACCCTTGGAGAGGTGTCGATAATCTTTATAGACCGCGAGGAGGGTACCTCGAAGATGTCGTCAGGAATCTTTGGCGAGGCATTCTTTGGAGTGCTTAAGCTACCATTTAGAACTATTAAACGTAAAGCATAACAGTATGAATATGAAGGATGCGGAGTTGGCTACGGCGCGACTCCTTGAGGTTATGGATAGGCTTCGCAAGGAGTGTCCATGGGATAGGGAGCAGACCTTTGATACGTTGCGTAACAACACCATCGAGGAGACCTACGAGTTGGTTGATGCCATTACCGATAAAAATATGGAGGGTATCAAGGAGGAGCTTGGAGATCTTCTTCTCCATGTAGTCTTCTACTCGAAGATGGGCGATGAGGCTGGTGCATTCAACTACGCCGATGTGGCAAATGGCGTCTGCGACAAGCTCATTTATCGTCATCCCCACGTCTACGGCGATATCCATGCCGATACCCCCGAGGAGGTAAAGCAGAATTGGGAGCTTCTGAAGCTTCGCAAGAAGCAGCGTAAGAGTGGCGCTTTGGGAGGTGTCCCACAGTCGCTTCCTGCCATGGTTAAGGCCTTTCGTATTGGCGAGAAGGCTGCCGCTACGGGCTTCGACTGGCAGAAGAGAGAGGATGTGTGGCAGAAGGTTCGTGAGGAACTTATGGAGATAGATGCCGAGATTGAGGCACAGGATAAGGAGCATCTTACAGATGAACTTGGCGACCTCTTCTTTGCTCTTATTAACGCTTGCCGCCTCTATGGCATTGACCCCGAGGGTGCCTTGGAGCGTACCAATAAGAAGTTTATCCGCCGCTTTGGCTATGTAGAGCGCAAGGCCGAGGAGCAGGGTAAGAGCCTCCGTGACCTCTCGTTGCAGGAGATGGATAACTATTGGGATGAGTGTAAACAGCAGGAAACAAGATAATTAATACTAATATAATAATACTATGGCTTTGATTCGTGAGGTGCGTGGCTATACGCCCGAGATAGGTAAGGATACATGGTTGGCCGAGAATGCCACAATCCTAGGTAATGTTAAGATTGGTGAGAACTGCTCTATATGGTACAACGCAGTTCTTCGTGGCGATGTAAATGCCATCACCATAGGTAATAACTCAAATATTCAGGATGGTGTGGTTATCCACACCCTCTACGATGGTTCGAAGAACCCTTCGCAGACTCATATTGGCGATTTTGTCTCTGTAGGACACAACGCTGTTATCCATGGTGCTATCATCGAGGATGACTGCCTTATCGGTATGGGTGCTACGATTTTGGATAACGCCGTTGTCGGCACAGGATGTATCGTTGCGGCAAATGCCTTGGTTCTCTCTAACCAGAAGCTTGAGCCATTCTCGGTGTATGCTGGTGTCCCTGCCAAGAAGGTTAAGGATGTAACTCCCGAGCAGCGCGAGGAGATTATCAAACGCACGGCACGTGACTATCGTGTCTATGCTTCGTGGTACGAATAGTAGTTATGTAACACCATGTCTGTAAACTGGAAAAATAGTATCCTCCCCCATGTGGTTATCGCTGTGGCGTTGAGCCTTGTGATAAACTTCTCCTATCTTTTAGTCCCCATCATCACCGACCAGGGTGCTGCACGGCGAGCTAGAGGTGCGGAGATTGCAGAACATAGCGTGGGTGTCTTGCATCTGTCGAGCGATATGCACGGTTATATTATCTGTGACTGTGCGCTTCGTGACAGCACCTATGTTACGGCGTGGCAGGTGCGTACTATGAAGCTTCAGCATGGTGATACTCTGGAGTTTACATCGCGCCCAGCCCGTGATATCCCTGATGGCGTTATTGGCGTGCATCCTCGTCTTGATGATGTTGTGAGGCGCAATGGCGAGGCTTTCGACCTCGACATGATTTACGATAGACCTAGCCGCACTGTGGAGTTTGTATGGCAGATAGGCTACTATGCGCTGTTGTCCTTTCTGCTGATATCTATCTTTGTGATGACACGCCGTAGAAGTAGCTCCATGGCTCTATTCTCCGTACGTGTTGTTGTGCTGGCGTTGCTTCTCACCTCTGTTGCCATATATTTTGCCCCTGTTATGGCGTTTAAGGATGGTGTTATGCGCATCGTCTTCTTCTTTGAGTCTATGCCACGCGACAATCACTACTTTGTGGTGCTTACCAAGTCACTCTTTATGTTGGTTGTGTCGGCATTATACTCCTATATATATAAGCTCATGCAGCAGCGTCAGATGATGGTTGTTGAGAATGAACGCCTCAAGACCGAGAATCTTGCTACGCGCTACAATATGCTTGTTGGGCAGATAAACCCTCACTTCTTCTTCAACTCGCTGAACTCGCTCTCGATGCTTGTTCGTGAGGGTGATGAGCAGCGTGCGCTGAAGTATATAGATCAGTTGTCATACACCTTCCGCTACATCATTCAGAATGGACAGACTGGTGAGACTACACTTAAGGAGGAGCTAGCCTTTGCCGAGGCATATATCTACCTCTTCAAGATACGCTATGCCGATAAGCTATTTTTTGATATAGACATCGACTCTATGTACGATAGCTGGACGTTGCCAGCCTTGTCGCTCCAGCCCCTTATTGGCAATGCTGTGAAGCATAATAGCATAACTACGAAGAACCCTCTTCGTGTCTCAATTCGTGTGGTTGATGGTGTGTTGGAGGTTGAGAACCCCAAGCACCCAAAACTCGATGTGGAGCCATCCACAGGCATAGGCCTTGAGAATTTACGTAGCAGGTGGCAGATAATCACAGGTTGTGATATAGAGGTTTTGGATGAGGAGCATCGCTTCATGGTGCGCCTTCCACTGCAAAAGAGATGAGATGATGAGAAGAGTAATAATTGTTGAGGATGAGACTGCGGCGGTTGTGAACCTTCGTAGTATGCTTGTAAACATAGACCCCGATGTTGAGATTGTCGAGGTGCTAGAGTCTGTTGCCGAGGCTGTAGAGTCGTTTTCGGCACACCCCGAGGCAGATGTTGTCTTTATGGATATCCATCTTGCCGATGGTGACTCGTTTCGAATATTTCAGAGTGTCGATGTAGATATCCCCATTATCTTTACTACGGCCTACGATGAGTATGCTCTCCAAGCCTTTAAGGTTAATAGTATAGACTACCTCCTCAAGCCATTTAAGGAGGAGGAGCTTCGCCGAGCGCTTGAGAAGCTCGATAGGCTCACCACCTTGGAGCGTGCCTCACAGCAGCAGAACCGTGAGCGTATGGTGCGCGAGCATGGTGATGCTATGTATACTATGTTGCTACGCTATAAGGATAAGCTTATCCCCGTTACCATGGATGATGTTGCCTTCTTCTACACCTCCGAAGAGCGTGTTACGGTTACTACGCTTCATGGAGATACCTATCCTGTGGATAAGACTCTCGAGGCGTTGAGCCAGCAACTCCCCGCGGAGCGCTTCTTCCGCGCCAACCGTCAGTTTATCATCTCGCGCCGCGCTGTTAGGGATATCGCGGTGTGGTTTGGTAGCCGTCTGGCGTTGAATCTCACTATAGATACCCCCGAGCGTATCATAATATCGAAGGCTCGAGTCCCTGAATTCAAGGGGTGGATGCAGTCCGTTCACACCGACTAATTGCCACTTCAGCGCCCTATGTTGTCGTTTGACGGAGGGGTGAAACGTATATCGTAAAAATGGGTTGTACCTTTGTAACAGAAACAGGGTACAACCCATTAAATTTTACGATTATGAAAAAGATGATGTTTTTAGCCCTCATGCTATCTGTGATGGCAGTTGGCGCCGCTTCGGCAAATGATGCTAGTCGTAGACCTTCGGGTGTGGCATTTGGCTTTGGTGATAATGGAGCCTTTGTAGCCGTAAACATTGACCGCCCAGCGGGCCATAAGCCTCCTGTTGGCGAGTATCGTGGAAAGGGTAAGTTTGGTAAGGAGTGTCATAAGCTAAATCCAAATAAGAGGGTTGGTAAGCGAGGTGAAAAGCGAGGAGTGTGTAATTGCCACGGGTGCCACAAGCACCATCCAAAGTTCAATAAGCCTCACCGCCCAGGAACTCCTCCACCTCCTCCATATTCACGCAGATTCTAATTTAAGGGCGAAAGGGTGATGTTTCACCCTTTCCTTTTATCTCTATATGTCAGTTTACCGCCAAAATTGGGCGATTCACCGATTGCGTATTATATGTTTGAGAAAAAAGTATTATTTTCGCAGAGCGAAAAGCATACCTACGTATAACAGAAAATAATAGATATGATGAAAAGGGGATTAATGTTGCTTGTTATGCTCTGCATAGCAATTCCTACAATGGCGCAGTCGGTGAAGATTACTGCTACTGTGGTGGATGCCGATACGAAGCAGGGTATCATAGGTGCCGTTATGGAGGTTATAGATACCAAGAGTGACAAACGCCGTCATTCGGTGTCAGGTGCTGCCGGCGCTACTACAGTCACAGGTGTTACTGCAGGAGAGTATGAGGTCTCTATTGCCTTTATAGGCTATACCTCTCACAAGCAGAATCTTAAGGTTGAGGGTAAGAGCGTAGACCTTGGTGTTGTGGAGCTAAAGCCCGAGGCTGTAGCTATCGATATGGTTGTTAAGGAGGTTCAGGCGTTGCGCACATCCCAGAATGGTGATACTGTAGCCTATAATGCTGCGGCATTTAAGGTGGCTACGGATGCAGATGTCGAGGGTCTTCTTAAGAAGATGCCAGGTATCACCATCTCTAACGGACAGGTTGAGGCACAGGGCGAGCAGGTCAAAAAAATCTTCGTTGATGGAAAGGAGTTCTTCGGCGAGGATGTCTCTACGGCATTGAACTCCCTTCCTGCGCAGGCTGTAGACCGCGTTGAGGTCTTCAATAAGCTCTCGGATAATGCCGAGTTTTCAGGCATGGATGATGGCGAGGGCTTCAAGGCTATCAACATCGTCACACGTTCCAACATGCGCCAGGGTGTCTTTGGTAAGCTCTATGCTGGTTATGGATATCAGCCCGATGTGGATGGCTCTCCTGCGGATTTAGATTTTCAGGGTGGTTCGCAGTATAATCCACAGGTTTCGGGTGTTACGTCACACCATAAGTTTAATCTTGGTGGTAATGTAAACCTCTTTCATGGCAACTCTCGTGTCTCGGTTATTGGCCTTTTCAATAATGTCAATCAGCAGAACTTCTCGTTTGAGGATATCCTTGGTGTTACAGGTGGTGGCGGCGGCGGTCACCCTGGTCGTGGCGTAGGACGATATATGGTGCGTCCACAGAGCGGTGTGGCACTTGTAGGTTCTATTGGTGTTCAGTACTCTGACTCGTGGGGTAAGGGTGATGCTGTGAAGCTAAACACCTCATACTTCTTCAACGACACAAAGACCAAGAATAAGAGCCTTTTAGAGCGTTGGTATGAGGATCCATCGCCCGAGGATTACCTCATTCAGGAGGGAGAGTCAGAGACTCATAACTTTAACCATCGTCTTAACGTACGTCTCGACTGGAAGATAAACGAGAATATGTCGCTTATGTCGCGTACTAACTTCAGTTTTCAGGGTAACGACCCTTATCGCCAGGAGTATGGTGAGTTGTCGGGATATACCGCCGAGCAGATTAAGCACCTCCCACAAGGCTATGAGGTTATCCACAACGGCTCTGAAGGCTCATCGCGAGCATACCGCTTCAGTGAGTTCTTGCAGTATCGTGTGAAGCTTGGCAAGCCAGGACGTACCCTAACGGTTGATGGCCGCTATGCCACACGTCAGACTCCAAAGTCGTGGACAAACAGCTTCTCAACACGTGTTGAGGAGGGTACAGGTATCCTAGTGCCAGAGTATATAGCCTCTTTTGCTCCACAGAGTCAGAATGAGACTAGAGCAAATGTCACATACACAGAGCCTGTATCGAAGAACTCGCAGGTAAGCCTTCAGTATCGCTTCGATATCGAAGATCAGAGCATCGACAAGCGCTCCTATGTTACGGGTGATGATTATAAGGTTAGTGGTGAGCCAAGTGCATTACTCTCATCGCTTACCACAAGTACAAATATGGAGCATCGCGTAGGCCCTGGTTTCCGCTACTCAAAGCAGCGTAATACCTTCATCGCAAATGTATACTATCAGCACTCGATACTCGATGCTATGAGCGATGGTGAGAGCATACGCCGCCGCTTCGACCACCCAACATACTTCATTATGGGTAATGTGGCGTTTAACCCACAGAATACCATCCGTGTATTCATCAGCTCATATACACAAACTCCCGATGTGCGTAACCTTCAGGAGGTTATGGATGTGTCGAATGTGCAGTATCTCACACAGGGTAATCGTGACCTCCGCTCATCGTATACTCACCGCATGAACTTCCACTATACGCTATCCAATATTGAGAAGGGTCAAACCTTTATGTGGATGTTCTCGGGACAGTATACCCAGGACTACATAGGTCAGTCGGTGTCGTTTAACAAACCTATCGACTACAAGGGTAACACCTACACGCCATTGCAGTATACAACCTATGAGAACCTCGAGGGTTATGCTTCGTTGCGTACTCACGTGAGCTATGGCTTGCCTATTGCGCCTATTAAGTGTAATCTTAACATGATGGCAGGTGTTAGCTGGACACGTACCCCTTCTATGATTGACGATAAGCTAAATATAACCTCTACCATGGGTTATGATGCTATGCTCTCGCTTGGTAGTAATATCTCGGAGAATATAGACTTCACGCTACAGTGGAATGGTGCCTACAACGAGGCTCGTCAGTCGTTGGCAAAGCGTGGAAACCTAAACCAGTACTTCAACCATACCGCTTCGGGTACGTTGAAGTGGGTATTCTGGAAGGGCTTTACCATTACTGCGGCTGTAAACTATAACCAGTATATAGGTTTTACCGATAAGTATAACGAGGATTACCTCATCTGTAATGTATACCTTGGTAAGAAGCTCTTTAAGAATCAGCAGGGTGAGGTGCTTATCGGCGTTAATGATGCTCTAAATCAGAACTCTGCCTTTGCTCGTACCGTTGGTAGTGGATACACACAGAATGCTTGGAATAGCGTTGTAGGTCGTTACTACACTATTCAGTTTAACTATAACCTCCGTATCTTCGGCAAGAAGGGTTCAACGGATATCTCAAAGTATGAGGGTATGGACTTCAAGGCTGGTAGCAGACCTCATTTCGGCCCTCCTATGCACCGATAGGGTCCCTTTACCCCATCCTAAATAGGCGATAGACCAAAGATTAGTACATGATGTGCTATCCTTGGTCTTTTGTTTGTAGTGTGCCATATCCAACATCTCCCCGTGGAGAGGAGGTTGTTGCGCATAATCATCCAAGGAGTAAATAGTTCGGAGGTATCCCAAGGGGTTATAACACCTCTCTCCAAGCGCCACTCTTTTATCAATCTTTTGCAGTAAAAGAGTGGTAATTACTAATTTTTTTGTATATTTGCGCGATATGTGCGTTATAAATAGGTGACTACTCACAGCCAATAAGATAACAAAGATTATAGATATGGATATTTTATCAAAAATCATTAAGCTATTCTTCGGCTCCAAGGCCGATAAAGATCGCAAGGAGATAATGCCTTATGTGGAGAAGATTAAGGCTATATATCCTTCAATATCAGCGCTTTCGCACGATGAGCTTCGTGCGCGTTCTGCGGCGTTGAGCAAGGCTATTGCCGACTTCATTGCTTCTGATGAGCAGAGTATTGTTGAGAATAAGCAGCGCTTGGAGCTTCCCGAGACCTCGCTTAAGGATAAGGAGCGTATCTCAAAGGAGATAGACGAGGCTACAAAGCGTATCGACCAGAAGATAGAGCAGAAGCTCGAGGAGATACTCCCAGAGGCCTTCGCTATCATGAAGGATACAGCACGCCGCTTTGCCGAGAATGACGAGGTGGTGGTTACGGCAAACGACTTTGACCGCAACCTTGCCGCGGAGCGTCAGGACTTGGTTCGTATCGAGGATGACAAGGCTATCTACAGCAGCCAGTGGACTGCAGGAGGTAATGTCATCAAGTGGGATATGGTACACTACGATGTTCAGCTTTTTGGTGGTGTGGCGTTGCATAAGGGACGTATCGCCGAGATGGCTACGGGTGAGGGTAAGACCCTTGTAGCTACCTTGCCAGTCTTCCTCAATGCCTTGGCACGTAAGGGTGTGCATGTTGTTACGGTGAATGACTACCTTGCTCGCCGTGATGCCGAGTGGATGGGCCCTATGTATCAGTTCCATGGCCTCTCGGTAGCATGTATCGACAATACACGCCCTAACTCTGCGGAGCGCCGTAAGGCCTACATGTCGGATATCACCTTTGGTACTAACAACGAGTTTGGTTTCGACTACTTGCGCGATAATATGGCTTCGCAGCCAAAGGATTTGGTGCAGCGTAAGCACCACTACGCTATTGTCGATGAGGTGGACTCGGTGTTGATTGATGATGCGCGTACGCCACTTATCATCTCTGGTCCTGTGCCAAGGGGTGGTGACCAGCTCTTTGCGGAGTATCAGCCTGCTGCGAAATATATTTACGACCTTCAGAGTAAGATGTCATCGGCAGATGTTGCCGAGGCCAAGCGCCTCTATGCGGAGGGTAAGATGGAGGAGGCTGGAAAGCTCCTGCTTCGCGCACACAAGGCTATGCCAAAGTACAAGGCGTTGATTAAGTTCTTGTCGGAGCCAGGTGTTAAGGTGCTTCTTCAGAAGACCGAGAATATCTATATGCAGGATAACGAGCGCCGCATGCCCGAGATTACTGACGACAACTTTGTTGTTCACGATGAGAAGATAAACTCTCTTATCCTCACCGATAAGGGTCATGAGGTGGCATCAAAACGTTTCAACGAGGATGGCTTCTTCGTATTGCCAGATATCGGCGCACGTATCGCGGAGCTTGAGCAGGATAAGGACCTTACACATGAGGAGCGCTCACAGCGCAAGGATGAGCTCCTTACGGAGTACTCTGTGAAGGCGGAGCGTGTACACACCATGAACCAGCTCCTCAAGGCATATTTCATGTTCGAGAAGGAGGTGGAGTATGTACTTATCGATAACAAGGTTAAGATTGTCGATGAGCAGACAGGACGTATCATGGAGGGTCGCCGCTACTCGGATGGTCTTCACCAGGCTATCGAGGCGAAGGAGAATGTAAAGGTTGAGGATGCTACGCAGACCTTTGCAACTATCACCCTTCAGAACTACTTCCGTATGTATCACAAGTTGGCAGGTATGACAGGTACTGCGGAGACCGAGGCTTCGGAGTTCTGGAGCATCTACAAACTCGATGTAGTTGTTATCCCTACCAACAAGGATGTTATCCGTGACGACCGTGAGGATTTGGTTTATAAGACAGAGCGTGAAAAGTATAATGCTGTTATCGCGGAGATTGAGAAGCTTGTTGCCGAGGGTCGCCCAGTCTTGGTAGGTACTACCTCTGTGGAGATTTCGGAGTTGTTGAGCCGTATGCTTAAGATTCGTGGTATCAAGCACAATGTGTTGAATGCGAAGCAGCACCAGCTCGAGGCGCAGATTGTTGCCGAGGCAGGTCGCAGCGGTCAGGTTACCATTGCTACAAATATGGCAGGTCGTGGTACAGATATCAAGCTCACCCCCGAGGTTAAGGCCAAGGGCGGTCTAGCGATCATCGGTACGGAGCGTCACGAGAGCCGCCGTGTAGACCGTCAGCTTCGTGGTCGTGCAGGACGTCAGGGTGATCCTGGTTCGTCACAGTTTTTCGTGTCGTTGGAGGATAAGCTTATGCGTCTGTTTGGCTCTGACCGCATCGCCTCACTCATGGATAAGATGGGTGTCCAGGAGGGAGAGGTTATCCAGGCCGGCTTGATGACCAAGTCTATCGAGCGTGCGCAGAAGAAGGTTGAGGAGAACCACTTTGGCGTGCGTAAGCGTCTTTTGGAGTATGACGATGTTATGAACTCGCAGCGTGAGGTTATCTACACACGCCGCCGTCATGCCCTCTATGGTGAGCGCATAGATATCGACCTAAACAACCTTCGCTACGACTATGCTATTAAGTTTGTGGAGGCTCATGAGGGTTGTCCTTTCGAGGAGTTTAAGTACGACTTGTTGCGCGAGGTGACTCTCGATACAACACTTATCGAGGAGCAGTACGATAAGATGAAGCCACAGGAGATTATTGAGGCTATCGTGAAGGATCTTACAGATCTCTATGAGCGCAAGGCAAAGGCTATTGCCGATATCCTTCGCCCAAATATGCAGCGCTACTACGATCAGTTTGAGAATAACATGACAGCGCGTCTAGCCTTCCCATTCACCGATGGACGTCTTCGTTACTCTATCCCTGTAGAGATGCAGAAGTGTAAGGATACAGACTGCATGGAGGTATACCGTGTCTTTGCCAAGGTGGCACTCTTTACCACTATCGATGACGCATGGCGTGAGCATCTCCGCGAGATGGATGACCTTCGTCAGAGCGTGCAGAATGCTACCTACGAGCAGAAGGATCCACTCCTTATCTATAAGCTAGAGTCGTTCCAGCTCTTCTCAAAGATGTTGGAGGATATCAACCGCGATGTTTTGGCACTTATGAATAAGATATATCTCGATATTCGTGATAATAGCCAAAATATGGAGCAGGCACGTGAGCAGAAGTCAAAGATTGATGTTAATAAGCTACAGGCTTCACGTATGGCTGCCGCTGCGGCAGCAGGACAGGGTGACCGTGGTAAGACCTCTCCTATAAAGGTGGATAAGAGTGTAGGCCGTAACGATCCATGTCCTTGTGGCTCGGGTAAGAAGTTTAAGCACTGCCACGGCAAACTAGGTTAATAGGGTGTAACTATGGGATATAAGGAGCAGAAACAGCGACAGTTTGACACTCGCTACTTGCAGATGGCGCGTGTCTGGGCGGAGAACTCTTACTGCGTGCGCCGCAAGGTGGGAGCCTTGATTGTCAAGGATAATATGATTATTTCAGATGGCTATAATGGCACTCCTGCAGGCTTTGAGAATGTATGTGAGGACGATATGGGAAAGACCAAGCCCTACGTGCTACATGCCGAGGCTAATGCCATAACCAAGGTCGCCAAGAGCGCTAATAACTGCGATGGCTCCACACTCTATATCACCGCATCTCCCTGCATCGAGTGTGCGAAGCTTATCATTCAGGCAGGTATCAAGCGTGTGGTATATAGCGACTCCTATCGCCTCGAGGAGGGCCTAGACCTTCTTCGTAGGGTTGGTATAGAGTGCGTGCATCTGCCCATAGACTAATCTTTTTATTCACTCTCTTAGGTTATGGGGGCTGGCTCAGTTACTTTTAGTCAGCCCCACAGAAAAAGCCACCAATGGATTACCCATTGGTGGCATCTTTGTTTAGCGCTGTATCTGTAGCCCTCTTACAGTAAGGCAATCTGTTGCGCCCTAGAACGAGTGAAAGTAGAATTTGGACTTTCCCCACTCTCTCTTCTTTAGCTCGCTAGGCTTTATGAGGAAGTTGAGCATTCCACAGTCGTAGAGCCTCAATCCCCAGCTATCTTGCTCATCTATCTGTAGCAGAGATATCTCCTTTGTAAACTCCTCGCGCACCTCATCGTAGTAGGGTAGGCCTAGGAGCTTGAAACCATCATACGTAGCATCCTCAACCGTGAATGTTATTCTCTCGGCAGGGAGTGCCACAGGGGTCTCGTCATCATCGTAGAGAAGCTGGCAGGTTTGTAGTGCCGCATCTTCGGGAGCATAAAGCACCGCGAAGCTATCCTCGCTCCACTCTCCAAGGCCGTTGTGGTTATCCTGCTCCACCTCGAGCTTCTCCACATATTCGGCTATAGCGGCAAAGAAGTAGAGGGTGCCATCTTTGGGGAGTAACCCCTCGGTGTCGTAGGGGGCTATGTCACGAAGACGTATCTGGCATATAAAGGTCAGGGGAGTGTCGTTCATTACAGGGTAGTCCATATCTTCAGGAAGATCTGGGTCACCCCACCACTTGCTCTCTCCCAAGGCAACCTCCTCGCCAGGGTGAAAATGTATTCCAATAGAGTTCATGTTGTAAACTATTAAGAGTTAGTATTATAAAAGTCGTTTTATCCAGCTAAATAGCCTATATGGCATGTAGCGAAATGGCACATCAAGCCATGTTGGCGTAGTCACTACAGCTCTGCGATGTGAGAATGTATATAGCGAGTCGCGGCCGTGGTAGCGTCCCATGCCCGAGTTTCCCACGCCGCCAAATGGTAGATGCTCATTTGCTATGTGCATGATGGTATCGTTTATACATGCTCCGCCCGAGGATGTTTGCTCAAGGATGTCGCGTGCAACACTCTCCGTGGCAAATATATACATCGCCAGGGGCTTCTCACGTGCTAGGATAAACTCCTTGGCCTCCGCCATACTCTCTATGGTTATCATGGGAAGGATAGGCCCAAAAATCTCCTCGCGCATCACGGCGCTATCTGTAGCTACGTTATCTAGCAGTGTTGGCTCTATGTATCTCTCCTCGGCAACGGTGTTACCGCCTAAAACAATCTCGCCCATGGCTAGATATCCTCTTACGCGCTCAAAGGCCCTATCAGACACCATACGTACGTAGTGCTTACTCTGTCGAATATCCTCACCATGAAGCTCCCTTAAGGCATTGCGATATGCCTCCACAAATTGCGCTTTTATATCCTTGTGTATCAGTAGGTAGTCTGGGGCGATACATGTCTGTCCGGCATTTAGTGTCTTTCCCCATGCTATGCGCTTTGCTACCACCTCGATATTTGCACTCTTATCCACCACGACGGGACTTTTGCCGCCTAGCTCCAGAACTACGGGGGTTAGGTTCTCCGCTGCGGCACGCATCACCACGCGCCCCAATTCTGGTGAGCCTGTGAAGAAGATGATGTCGTAACGCTCCTTGAGTAGTGCGGTGTTTACCTCGCGGTTGCCCTGCACCACCGCAATATACTCACTGTTGAAGCTCTCGGCTATTAACCTCTCGAGTAGTTCTGCTACATGTGGGGTGTATGGCGAAGGCTTTAGCACGGCGGTACAGCCTGCTGCTATGGCGCCAATAAGAGGATTTAGCAGTAGCTGCACGGGGTAGTTCCATGGCGCTATTATGAGCGCCACGCCGAGAGGCTCGGTCACTATCTCGCTACGTGATGGAAACATCTTTAGAGGTGTGGCCTTTTTTGATGGTGCTGCCCACCCCTTTAGATGCTTTAAGAAGTTGTCTATCTCGCCAAGAAGAATGCTTATCTCGGTGAGATATGCCTCCTCGTATGACTTGTGAAGGTCGAGATATAGGGCGTCGGTTAGCTCTCTCTCATGCCTCACTATAGCATCGCGCAGACGCTTGAGCATCTCCAGACGATACTCAATGCTCAATGTCTTGTGGCTACGAAGAAAGTCCCGCTGTGCTGCAACAATCTCTTTTATTCTCTCGATAGACGTGTTAGTAATCATAATGGAAACTTACTTTTTACAAATATAGACAATATTAGTAAGAATGACAACAATAATCTTGCTTAATTTCACAGGGCCTCTCTCTATTCCATTGCGTGATAACGGCGTTGTAGACGAAAAAGCCCTCCTTATCAAAGGAGGGTTTGGGAGGATTGTATATGTTTAAAATGGCATCAAAATGACTATTGTAGAAGTTGTAAACGAAAAAAAGCCCTCCTTATCAAAGGAGGGTTTGGGTGGATTTATATGTTCAAAATGACATCAAAAGTTATTGTCGATGCTATAAACGCAAAAAGCCCTCCTTATCAAAGGAGGGTTTGGGTGGATTGTATATGTTTAAAATGGCATCAAAATGACTATTTTGATGTCATTATTCGGAGAATCATGGCATCAGTATGTACCATGGCATCACGACCGATATCTGTAAGGTTGCGGATAGACTTATCAACGTCATCATCTATGATACCCTCCACAGACTTCACACAGCGGTTGTTCATCGCCATAAGTGCCGATACCACAGCTGTAGATACTCCCGAGGCACACTTCATTGCGCACGAAGGCTTTGCGCCATCGCATATCATACCTGCAAGGTTGGCAATCATATTCTTAACGGCATACGTAACCTCCTGATATCCGCCACCCATGAGGTAGGTGATACCACATGAAGAGCCTGTAGCTGCTACAACGCATCCACAGAGTGCCGAGAGACGGCCAAGGCTCTGCTTTATGTATATTACTGTGAGGTTTGAGAGGATGAGTGAACGTATGGTCTGCTCCTCATTTGCACCAATCTGCTCGGCATATACTGCCACAGGAACTGTAGATGTAAGACCCTGGTTACCACTTCCCGAGTTACTCATAACAGGAATCATAGCTCCTGCCATACGTGCATCGCATGCTGCTGTTGTCATGCCGACAATCTGGCAGTGTAGGGTATCTCCCATCACGTTACGTTCCGACTCCGAACGGAAGAGCTTGCCAATGGCGTGTCCATACTCGCCCTTGAGTGATTCGTATGCTGCATTCATATTTAGGCGTTTTGCCTCGAGGATGAAGCGTAGCTCCTCTACAGGCGCTGTCATGGCAAAGTCCCATACACGCTTTAGTGTTAGTTCAGGGTCTTTAACCTCTGCTGTGGGTGCTGCACTCTCCTGTGATGATGTAGCCTCGGCGCTGAAGAGAACCTCGCCGCAACGTGATACGTGGATGAAGCGTGTGTGACCTCCCGAGATTATAGCCATGGCGCTAGCGCCACCTGCAAATACCTCAATCTCAATATATAGCTTCTCGGAGATGTTATACTTAAGGTCTACGTCAATACACTTTGCATCAATCATCTTCTTACCCTCTTCAACAGCATTAGCATCGGCATCTTTCAACACCTCAAGCTCATACTCCGATTTTCCCACGATAGCTCCTAGTGCCATAGCGATAGGGAGTCCTGTCATTCCTGTACCAGGGATGCCTACACCCATAGCGTTCTTAAGTACGTTGGCGCTCAAGCGAGCCTCGATACGCTCGGGGCGACAACCAAGGGTCTCGGTAGCCTTTGCCACGCAGAGGGCTACGGCGATAGGCTCGGTGCAACCTATTGCAGGGATAATCTCACGATTCATGAGGGCGATAATCTCCTTACGCTCCTCGGCTGTAAATGTGTAATTCATAGGTATATTAAATAGTTTCGGTTATTACTTTCTATAGTTTTATCATACGAAGATACATAATTTATGTAAAACTACAAAATCGAGAATAGATTTTTTAACTCCTTGGCAACTTTTTTGTCGGCGTGTTTTGATAATATGTATATTATTCCTATCTTTGAAGGATAGAAAATAATAATTAATAAATTGATATAGTTATGGCAGGAAAAGTACCTACTCCACATATTGGAGCGCAGTATGGCGAGATCGCCGATAGGGTAATCATGGCAGGAGATCCCTTGCGTGCTAAATTTATGGCAGAAAACTTCTTGGAGAATCCCGTTCAGTATAATAACGTACGTGGCATGCTCGGCTTCACCGGAACATACAAGGGTAAGCGTGTGTCGGTGCAGGGACATGGCATGGGTATTCCATCAATAGGCATCTACACCTATGAGCTATTTAACTTCTATGATGTGAAGCGTATTATACGTTGTGGTTCGGCGGGTGCTTACGACCCATCGTTGAAGCTTGGTGATGTGGTCTTTGGCATGGGCTCATGCACCGACTCTAACTATGGCTCGCAGTTTAACCTTCCTGGCACCTTTGCTCCTATCGCCGACTTTGAGCTGTTGCGTGCTGCGGCGGCAAAGGCCGAGGAGCTCGGTATAGAGTATAAGGTGGGTAATATCCTTGCTAGTGATGTCTTCTATGGCGATGATGCCGAGAGCTGGAAGCAGTGGCAGAAGATGGGTGTTTTGGCTGTTGAGATGGAGGCTACGGCGCTCTATATGAATGCTGCACGTGCGGGCAAGAGTGCGCTTTGCATCTGCACCATATCTGACTCTTTGGTTCATGGTACTGCATGCTCTGCAGAGGAGCGTCAGACATCATTTACAAATATGATGAAGATTGCCTTTGACATCATTTAATCTTTGGTGAGAAGCTTGTTTTATAGTAACGGAAATAAATTTTGTTGGGAAACAAAGACTTAATATGAATAAAATAGTAAGAAACCTATTTATGGTGGTAGCTGTGGTGTTAGCCGTGGCTGCTACATCATTTGCACAGGATCTATCATCGCAGCGCGGTGAGTCCCAGGATTTGGGTGGCCTCTTTGGCGAAAAACTCGACCATGCTGGCATTATCATAAACCCTACGCCACAGGAGTTAAAGGTGTTGCGCACTGTCCCCCTAGATATTAGAAAGGGTGTTGTGCTGACAGATGGTGCGTTGGAGTTTGCTGCAGATATTGACTTTCTGAAGCATAAGAAGCGTGGCGCTATGCTCTCTATTGTCTATGGTGGTGATGCTATGGCACAGGATAACGTAACCCTCAAGAGTGGCTCTTATGCACTAAATATCGCCCCTAATGGCATTACTATCAAGGCTTTTGACCGTCTTGGAGCCTTCTATGCTATTCAGACATTGCGACAAATCGTTGAGAGTCCTGCATCGGAGGATGGCATGCTTCCTGCGCTCTCTATTGTCGATTGGCCCGACTTGAAGTATCGTGGTGTTGTCGAGGGCTTCTATGGTACCCCATGGTCTCACGAGGTGCGATTGTCGCTTATCGACACCTATGGCCGCTATAAGATGAATTACTACATTTATGGCCCCAAGGATGACCCTTATCATAGCTCTCCATATTGGCGTGAGCCATATCCTGCGAAGGAGGCACAGCAGATTAAGGAGCTTGTGGAGGCTTGTAATCGCAACCGTGTACACTTTGTGTGGGCGGTACACCCTGGTAAGGATATCAAGTGGGAGGAGTCTGATATTCAGAATCTTCTAAAGAAATTTAACGCTATGTACGACCTTGGTGTTCGCGCCTTTGCTGTACACTTCGACGATATTGAGGGTAATGGTACTAATCCATACTATCAGACCGAGTTGATGAATATCCTTAATGATGATTTTGTGAAGGTTAAGGGCGATGTTGAGCCTCTTATTGTATGCCCTACAGAGTATACACGTCTTTGGGCAAATCCCACAGAGCGCGGAAGTTTGATGGTGTATGGTAAGGAGCTAGACCCCTCGGTAGATGTATTCTGGACTGGTGATGCCGTATGTAGCGATATGACCCCACGCACCATGGAGTGGATATCTTCACGTATCCAGCGTCCTGCGCTCTTCTGGTGGAACTTCCCTGTTACGGACTATGCACGTCATATCATGATGCAGGGCCCAGTATATGGTCTTTCACCAACCCTCACAGAGAGGGAGACACGAGGTTTGGTAAGTAACCCTATGGAGCATGGCGAGGCATCGAAATTGGCACTCTATAGTGTGGCTGACTATACGTGGAATACCGAGGCTTATAACCCTATTGATAGCTGGGAGAGAGCTCTTGAGGCTTTGGCACCAGAGGTTTATGAGGCGTATAGACTATTTGCTATCCACTCATGCGATACCGAGACTGGCTATCGCCGTCATGAGTCGTGGGAGACAAAAACCTTCGGCTTTGAGGATTACACCCCCGAGCTTTCAGCAAAACTTATGGAGGAGTTGAAGCGTATTGAGGCCTTGCCTGCTGCAATGAAGCCTATGAAGAATAAGGCTCTTCTTAATGAGTTGCAGCCATGGATTGTGGAGCTTGGTAAGCTAGGTACACGCTGTCGTAAGGCGTTGGAGATGCTCGATAAGTATATGCAGAGTCCCGAGGATAAGAAGTTTGAGGGCTTCTGGGAGGCCTATGTAGATAACCTTATGAGTCTCGAGGCTATAGAGATGTATGATGCTCATCGCGTGGGTACTATGAAGCTAAAGCCCTTCTATGAGCGTGTTATGGATGGCCTAGTGTCACGTTACTATGAGTATCTCACAGGCGAGAAGTCATCTACGCTAAAGGCTTGTGGTACATATAATTCGCTTCTTGCACCGCAGAATAAGTATATGTTCGACAACGATATTGAGACCTACTACCACTCTGGCGAGGGACAGCGTACCGACCACTTTGTGGGTGCAGATATGGGTGTTGTGCGCGAGGTGCGCGAGATTCGCATTATTCAGGGTCGTAACTCGGTGGATGATGTAGATTACTTTGACCATTGCATCTTGGAGTATTCGAAGGATGGCAAGGAGTGGATTGCACTCACCGAGCCTATGCAGGGTGTGTATGATATCGAGTGGAAGGGCGAGCCTTTTGAGGCACGTTATGTAGGTATCCGTAAGCTTGAGTCACAGAAGCGTAACTGGCTAGCTATCCGTGAGTTTGCTATTAACCCTGTCACAAAGCAGGAGTATGGCATAGATGGTAATCCGTTTACAGCATTGGATGTTGAGAAGGGTGGTAAGGCGCTCTTTGAGGTTAAGGATGGCGCAACACGTGCTACGCTGCTATTAGGCTCGTTAGTTGATGCAAGTAAGATGACTTGCCGTCTGTTGGCTGACGATGGTTCTGTTGTTGGTGTTGTTAAGATTACCTCGCCAGTGCTTGAGGTAGATTGTTCTGGCGCACGAAGAGTTGAGGTTACAGGCGTTAGCAAAGTATTTGAGGCTATCTTCTATTAGAGTATTTGATATACTGTTGTGTAAGAGGACGTTGATTCAACGCCCTCTTTTTTATTGCCTATATCTATTGCCTAATAGTGCCATGTGCAAATAGCCTATAATAGGTGTAGTATAAGATTTATTCTAAAATATTATCTTTTTGCTTTTTACATGTGTGATATTTGACTTTTTTATGTATATTTGTAACCATAAAACATATATAAAAGAATAGAATATAAACTTTACTGACTGACTATGAGGAAGTTAATATCATTATTACTGCTAGTACCGCTGCTATTTGTTGCATGTAAAAAGGATGATATAGATGTGTTACCTAAAAAGCCTGTGCCACAGGATATTTATGATGGTAATCATAAGCATATCACGTTGGCAGATGGATGTGATAGCTTGAATGTAGATAGTGGAAAGCTCTTCTTTAAGGCTTCTAATGGAGATATTATCTATCGCAGGGCTAGCCATAATCGCAAGAGTAGCGAGTCGGAGTTTACTCTCGAAAATGGATTGACAGATGGTGTATATCACCTTCTTTATATGGAATATGAGGCGCTGGATGAGGATGGAAGTGTTGAGAATCAGGAGTATGGCATAGGATGTAGGCTTTTGTTTAAGGGTGGCGAGGTGGCCTCGTTGAGTCACTACAACGACACGTTTGAGATGTACTCATCGGGTACGAAGGTAGATACTCTCTATGTAACCTCTGTGGATCATATTATAAACATCGTTAATATGTGTAACGATGTGCGCTATAACGATGAGTTTACAGATGATACATACTTCCTTCAGTTAAGAAATATCGATGGTGATGAGCTTGCGGAGGAGGCATCTCGCAAGTATGGTTGGTTGCCTATAGGCTGGCAGCCGAGTCTTCCATTTCGAGGTACATACGATGGTGGTGGACACACTATCGAAGGGTTGTGGATTGATAGAGAGTATATGGCCCCTGTAGGTTTTATTGGGGTGTCGGAGGGTGCGCGTGTGTGTAACCTGCATCTCACAAATGCAGATTTGAAGGGAGATATGGCCGTTGCAGGTATTGTTGGTGTTGCGACAAGTAGCGAGGGTAAGCGTCAGCTAACGTATATTGACAACTGCTCTATTACTAATAGTAGCATTGCTGGTGCCAAGGATAGCTATGCTGTGGGAGGTATCTTGGGTATAGTTGATTATCAATCTCGCGCACATATTCAGCAGTGTAGGTCTATTTCAAACACCATCTCGGCGCACAGCCAGGCGGGAGGTCTTGTCGGTGCTGGCGCTCGCACCTCATCGCTTATTGCGCAGAGCTGTGAGAATACGAGTGATGTAACTTCGGAGTATAACTCTTGTGGTGGTATAGTTGGTGCTTGCGATACGCTGTTGGCTGGTTCGTGCATCAATCGTGGTGCTGTCACAGGTGCCTATAAGTTTACATCACCAAATGCGGAGCTAGGTCTAGGTAACACAGGCTGTGGTGGTATTGCTGGTGGTACGGGAGTCTCCTACCTTGTAGGATGCTATAACGAGGGCGTGGTCACTGGTCGCTCGGGAGTAGGAGGAGTTGTTGGTAGCGCACGATTTACGGGTGGTGACCCTAATGATGAGGGTTACTCCTATAATAATGTTGCTATGCGCATGTGTGCCAACAAGGCTTCGGTATATGGCGATGAGTTTGTCGGTGGCCTGTGTGGTGATGCACAATTTGCTGTCTATGGAGGCTATAACGAGGGTCATGTTCGCGCCGAGGGTAACTATGCTGGTGGTATCTTTGGTGGAGGCGCTATGGCCGTAGTTCACAACGCGGTGAATAAGGGATATATCTACGCCGATGCCTTTGCAGGAGGTATTATCGGTATGTCGGCCGTAGGCTCCATTGTTGTTAATCAAAACTATGGTGTGGTTGAGGCAAAAACCTCTCATGGCGCAGGTATTATTGGCTATCTAGGAGGTCGTGGCACGATGACATATTGCGCTAATTATGGCGATATTGTATGTACGGGTTCCTATGCAACTACGCGAGAAGATTCCTCTGGAGAGCATTATGGGGGTGTTTCAGGCCAGGTTGGCGACCCTAATGAGTATACGCCTCTTGAGATAATGAGTATCGTATATGCTTCAGTGAGTGCGGCTGTAGGTATTGCGGGTGCGATGTTTGCCATTGTTGAATATGCAGGAATGGGAGGTAAGTTGCTCACAAAGTTATCTAATTTAGCTACATTTTATGGTGCTAATACAATCTGGATTGACACTTTGTTTTTTGCTGCTGGCATAAGCGATAAGATGGATGCCGAGGAGGCTCGCAAGATTGCGGAGGAGTCATATAAGGAGAATGAGGAGTCGTCAAACAATGTGAACAACTTTATCACCAAGGCACGTAATGCTTATGTAGCCACTATTCCTACAAATTTCTCGGCTACGGTAGCCAATGCGGAGTATCAGCAACGTGTCGAAAATCTGATTAGCTTCCTCAATTCGGAGGAGAATATGCGAACCTATAACGATAATTTAAATGAGTCAGAGTATGATAAAATGGTGAGACAGCATGAAGAAGCTCGAGCCAAGGATATAAGACATTCAGCATTGTCGGGATTCTTTATCGTTGTGGGTGCTGTAGGTACTGCACTAACTATTGCGGCTTCTGCGGGTGCTGCAGTCCCTGTGTTGGCAGGTGCTGCGGTGGGTGCTTTTGCTGCTGTAGGTGGTAGTGCAAACTCTATCTGGGAGACATGTACTACATACGAGGATAATGTAGACGAGGTGTCGCATTGTTGTAACTTTGCCCATATACACGTTCCTTCGGGAAGTACTAAAGTGGGAGGTGTAGTTGGCGTTGCCGAAGAGAATGTCGTAGTTATGGATTGCCTCAATGCTGGTGTCGGTACCGCAGGTGGACATATCGTAGGCGAGATTTACCATCAAGGCGAGCTTCGCCGTTGTATATCTATTGCAGATGGCAACGCTTGGGGTGGAGATGTGGTGAGCGATGCAGATAACAATGCCTCTATTGCTGATCTATATTACTACTCTGCTTCGGGTGCTCAAACAATGTCCGATGCTGTGGGTCTCACAAGAGAGCAGATAGGTGATAAGTCGAACTATAAGAATTGGGATATTGGTGATGGTAATTCGTTGTGGACTATTCCTGCGGGTGAGGACTCATTCCCAATCCCTAACGTGTCGCGATTCACCTATACTAAATAGTATAACCATAATAAATTGTTGATATCATGAGAGATATATTTTGCCGCTTTGCCCTTGTCGTATTGCTAATTACATCTGTTGTTGGATGTACGAAATATGAGCTGACCCCCGTGGCACCAACACCCGAGCATCCCTCTCTAGAGGATATGGGAGATGGCTCATACTATACTACCTTCTATCTTCCTGCGCTATGGTCTTTTGACGATGCTGTAAGGGATGGCGATGTTTTAGATGTGCATCTGGAGTTTCTTCCGCTCGCACATCGTGTGGTTGCGCATAGCTACCTCGCCTCGCTAACTATTGGAGAAAACTATCTTTTAGGATTTAATATTAATACTGAAGATAGCGAGGATCTGCCATCCATGAAGTATCTTTTGCGAGGTTATAGCAGCCTTGGTGCGCACCTCAAACACGAGTTTGTTGTTACGGTTGAGGATAGGATGATTACTGAAATCGTTGCTGTCCCCGACTACTCTTCTGGCCTTGAGAATGGCGATGGTAGCAAGGATCATCCATATCTAATTAGCTCGGCGAATGATTTTCAGGATATGTGTGACCTTATTGCCGAAGATCCCTCTTATGGCCGTGGTAAATACTTCAAGCAAGTAGCCTCTTTTGAGTTGAGTTCTAATATGGGTAGTACGACTGTTGAGGAGGGTTGGTATTGTGTCCCCTTTGCAGGAAGTTATGACGGCATGGATTGCGAGATAGAGGGCTTTGCATTTAATGGTTTGCGCGATGCTTATGCAAAGAATATAGGTCTTTTCAGCACGTTGCAAAATGGTGCCGAGATAAAGAACTTGAGGCTCGACACTAATGGCATGAATGGCATTTCGGAAAATGGTGGTATCCTGGCAGGCGCTGTTGCTGATAATGCTGTGGTCTCGATTAGAGATTGTGTGGTGTTGGGTGATATCAGTAACTCGGATAAGAATATAGGCGGCCTTATTGGATATGCTGGTAATGCTACAGTAGTCATTGATGGCGTTAGAATCGGCATGCACCTCAACTCTAAAGGTACTGCCGATACGGGGTATGGTGAGAATACAGGAGGTATTATAGGATATGCCTACAGGTGCGATCTCTCCATTTCGGATGTGGAGATTGAGGCAGATTATCTGTTGGTCGAGGGCGGAGAGTGTACGGGAGGACTCTTCGGTTTAGTCAAGGATTGTGACATGAATATCAACAAGGTTGATTTGGAGCGCTCCGTGACTAAAGATATAACAGTTGTAAGTGGTAAGTCAAATGTAGGAGGTCTTATCGGAAAGCTATATCTATGTAAATCGGATAATAGTACCATGATTCGTAATACCTCGGTGGTCTTCCCAATCTCGGGTGTTGATAATGTTGGTACTATCATAGGCCACTCTTATAACTCTGGTGCGAATGGTGTTGTCGATATCGAGGATTTTTACGGCTCAAGCAGTATCACGGGACAGAACTCCCTAGGAGGTTTCATAGGCTATGCCCAGAGTAGTGGCGGATGTACCGAGTTGGTGCTAAATGGAGATTGTTATTTCGGAAGTATAAACTCCAATAAAAATGCTATTCATGGTAGTCGATTTGTGGGTGGTTTGGTAGGTTATGTTGGTCCAAATACTTCATTCTCGTTAGCTGGTGCAGAGGTTGTTGTTGCTGCTACCATGGAGGCTGTAGAGTCGTGTGCAGGAGGCCTTATAGGTCAGGCTGATGGGTTAGCTCTTAATCTGCATAAGGGTATCACAATGACAAGTACGAGTGTTGTGAAGTCTCCAAATTATGTGGGAGGTGTAGTAGGATATATGAATGGAGGATATCTGTCTGGTGGCGCTGCGAACTTCGATTTTGAGGTTAGTGGATGTAGTAATATCCCTAGCTTTAGTGATGTTGCCACGGGCTTCTGCTCAACTATTAAGATTGAGAGTTCGAGTTATAATCCTACTTATGCAGGGGGTATAGCAGGTTTTGTTGCCAGCAACTCGGAAGTTTGTGGTATAGCTAGTAGTGTGCAGATAAAGGGCAGTAGTCAAGTGGGTGGTGCCGTAGGTGCTGCTATAGGTGAAAACATTGCTCTTCGCAATATCTTTACAAGCGGAAATGTTACAGGTAGCGGTCTTGAGATTGGTGGTGTGGTAGGTAGAATAGAGAATGGTGTAACTCTATATAACTCTATAAATTATGCTACTGTGGATTGCGGTACTAGTGGTGCTGAAATCGGAGGAGTTGTGGGCTACTCAAAATATGTAGATAAAATCATGCCGCATATCTACTACTGTGTAAATACAGGTTCTGTAAAGTCTTGTAACGCAGGCGGTGGTGTCGTGGGTATCGCATTCTATGATATGAAGGATTATAGTAGTACCATAATGATTGAGAAGTGCGCGAACTTCGGAGATATTGAGGGTATTAATAACGCTAGTTATAAAGGATACTCGGGCTTTGGAGGTATTCTAGGTAATAGTTATAATTCGAATGGAGCGCAAGTAGCACATTGCGCAAACTTTGGCGACCTTGACATAGATTGTACTGTGCATGGTGTAGGTGGTATTGTCGGAGCTATTGGTACCGATCCTCCTGGTATTGAATTTTTGGAGGTGAATAATTTCCATGTCTGGGAGTGCGCCAATCATGGAGATATAACTGGTGATGGCCAATTCCATTGTGGAGGTGTCGCTGGATATATGGAGGAGGGTTCCTCTGCTAAAGGAAATCACGCTTGCGTTGAGGGGTGCTATAATTGGGGCGATATTGATGTGGATGTCGATGATACTCATGGTTTGGGAGGTATTGCCGGCTATCTAGACTCCTATGCCGAGGTGTGGCGAAATATCAATTTCGTGGTTCTTACGGGTTATAGTAGCAGTAAGGGTAATACGGGACGAGTCTTTGGAGAGAAAAAGGGAGTATATACAAACGAATATAACTATTATGCGACAAACGGCTCAACTAGCGGATATGCATTTAATCACAATGATATGTATAAGTCTGAAATATTTAGTGAGTTGGATATCAATGAAAATGAAACATTCTGGGTTATGAAATCTGGCGACCCTCATCCACAAATTAAAAACTGTCCATTCCAGAATGCTACGTATACTCCCAAAGAGTAGGCGAATATATCTCTTATAGGGGCTGGCTAAATTACTTCTTAGTCAGCCTCTTTTTTATGCGCCCCTCCCACGTATGAGTGAGTAAAGCTCTTTAAATCGGCTAAAAACAGCTAATACGGCGATAATTTTAAAATATAATCCTCTTTGATGGATACTTTTTGGACATAAATCTTGGCAAAACCGAAATTTATGAGTAAATTTGCACGTCTATACGTATATAGTATAGGTGCCGAAAATAGGATTTAGAGAGTAGAAAATATATACTAATATGTCAGAAGAGTTGAATAACACAGAGGTAACCGGACGTATTGTCAAGGTGAACCTCGAAGAGCAGATGAAATCGGCATATATCGACTATTCGATGTCGGTAATTGTGTCGCGTGCGCTGCCCGATGTGCGAGATGGTTTGAAGCCCGTACATCGCCGTATTTTGTATGATATGGCAGCCGAGTTGAATCTTACATCCGACAAGCCTACACGTAAGAGTGCGCGTATTGTCGGTGATGTGCTTGGTAAGTTCCACCCTCACGGCGACAGCTCTGTATATGAGGCTATGGTACGTATGGCCCAGGAGTGGTCTATGCGTTATCCATTGGTTGAGGGTCAGGGTAACTTCGGTTCTATGGATGGTGACTCTCCTGCGGCGATGCGTTACACCGAGGCACGTATGCAGAAGATTACCGATGAGGTTATGGCCGATATCGAGAAGGAGACTATCGACTGGGGTCTTAACTTCGATGATACTCTTAAGGAGCCTACGGTACTCCCTACAAAGATTCCATTGTTGCTCGTTAATGGTGCTAGTGGTATCGCGGTAGGTATGGCTACTAACATGGCACCTCATAACCTCTCGGAGGTTGTGGATGCTTGTTGCGCATATATCGACAATCCAGAGTGTGAGTGCGAGGAGCTGCTCGAGTATGTTAAGGGTCCCGATTTCCCTACAGGTGCGGTTATCTATGGCTACGAGGGTGTAAAGGAGGCTCTATTGACAGGCCGTGGTCGTGTGGTTATGCGTGCCAAGACCGAGATAGAGCATACTGCATCGGGTCGTGAGTGTATTGTAATTACCGAGATTCCATATATGGTTAATAAGGCGGAGATGATTAAGCGTATCGCCGATCTTATCAACGAGAAGAAGATTGATGGTATCTCATACATTAACGATGAGTCTGACCGTCAGGGTATGCGTATCGTGGTTATCCTCAAGCAGGATGCTGTGGCTAGCGTGGTGCTTAACACACTCTATAAGCACACCCCATTGCAGTCATCGTTTGTGGTAAACAACATTGCATTGGTGAATGGCCGTCCACAGTTGTTGAATCTCAAGGATCTCATCCGCCACTTTGTAGATCATCGTCACGATGTGGTGTTGCGCCGTTCTCGTTTCGACCTTCAGAAGGCCGAGGAGCGCCTACATATCGTAAATGGACTCCTCATTGCGCAGGATAACATCGATGAGGTGGTGCATATCATCCGCTCGTCAAAGACTACAGAGGAGGCTCGCACACGTCTTCAGGAGCGTTTCGGACTCTCGGAGTTGCAGACCGCAGCTATTCTTGAGATGCGTCTTCGCCAGCTTGTAGCTCTTCAGCGTGAGCAGCTAGAGCAGGAGCAGGCAGACCTCATCAAGACCATTGACTATCTTAAGGCGGTGCTTGAAAACCGCGATATGCAGATGCAGATTATCAAGGATGAGCTTTTGGAGATTAAGGAGAAGTATGGCGATGAGCGCCGTTCGGAGATTATCTACTCTTCGGAGGAGTTCAACCCAGAGGATTTCTATGCCGATGATGATATGGTTATTACCATCTCACACATGGGATACATCAAGCGTACACCACTTGCCGAGTACCGCACACAGAATCGTGGTGGTGTAGGTGCCAAGGGTAGTGCTACACGTGATGAGGACTTCATAGAGCATATCTATGTAGCGTCAATGCACAATACAATGATGTTCTTTACCGAGATGGGACGTTGCTACTGGCTCAAGGTATACCAGATTCCAGAGGGTACACGCTCATCAAAGGGCCGTGCAATACAGAATGTCATACAGATAGAGCCAGGCGATAAG
>JAEIGA010000440.1_pt1 | contig 60440 bp, 58 predicted proteins | sample 9270691 | NCBI WGS metagenome assembly JAEIGA01 (sample SAMN17057246, study PRJNA624740) | gut metagenome | biome: biome; isolation source: fecal sample | host: Bos grunniens | place: China: Xizang | collected 2019 | reverse complement strand
CTATAACGCAACAGCCATTGAGTCCACACTCAGTGGCTGTTTTTTTTGACAAAATGAACATAAAAGACTAACTCTTGGTTGTTTTTCAGACAGAATGACAGAATGAAACATAAATGGCTGACGCATGGGGATTTTTGGGACAGAATGACAGAAAAACATAAAGCTAACGCGATTAATTTCAACAAAATAAATTTCCACCTTTCTACTCATTATGTCTTTCTGTCTAAATCTCTCCTTAGGTGTAGTGTGTTTTTTAGACAAAATGAGCATAAATACAAATCTTTTATATTATTTCTCCCTTTGTAGCCTCACATATAATATTTTTCGTTATATTTGCAGTGGTTTCGATAATTTGTTGTAGCGACAACAATTTGAGACCATTACATATTTACGAAAGGTGTTATTGAAATTTTATCTTCATATCTCGAACTTGGCGGTTTGAATATGCAACGAAGATGAGATTGGCAATAGCACTTGCATTGGTAGCTTATACTTTGCCGTGATTGGCAAAATATATAGCAAATCGGTGTGGGGCTATTGTTTTATCTGTTGCATAGGTACGCCAAGACCTGAGATTTAGATAAAACTAAGTACATTCTCCACACCTTTTTATATCTATACTTAACCGTTTCAATGGGAGATGAGAAACGCAAAAAGAATTTATTATGGCAAATATTGTCTTTAATGGTTTTACAAAAGATGAGATTGTAATTCTTTACAAGTTCGTTTGTTTGTACAATTCCGAAATTAAGAATGCTCAGAAAAAACTATCAGTTACTTATCCAAAATCATCAAATTGGGATACTATAATCGTACCAGAGTCATTATCCCATCTGGATACGACTATTAAAATCCAAAATCTTAAAACTAATTTGGATGATAAACGATTCTTTTTTTCAAATCACAAAGGTACTATCTTAAAATCGTTTTTATTCCACATCTATCAAGCTATCACAAATGGCAATATTAAAAAAGTTGGCAAAAACGTCATAATTGATAGGCTTAACCAAAATTCCACTGCATTCGGACAGTTGAATGCAGAAAACCTTTTCTCAGTTATTAATTTATTCTTAAACAGATAAACCTATGAAACATAAAATAAAAAAAATAGTGATTGCAATAACCGTATTATTAGGCAGCAGTAATGCAATTGCCGACAAATACTATTATCCCGACTTTGAAGTCGATGGAATTTACTACAACATTCTTGATAATGAAGCAAAAACAGTTGAAGTTTCGTGGAAACAAAAAACTTTCAGAGATTTTGATCAAAATTATCTTTATTTTTCTGATTATTTCGATAGTATTACAATACCAACTACCGTAGCATATCAACAAAAGGAATTTACCGTAATCTCAATTGCTAGCCATGCATTTGACAATTGTACTAATTTAAAATCTGTTGCAATGCCTAATACATTAACACAAATTCAGAATGACGCATTTTGTAATTGCGACAGTTTGATTTCTATTACGATTCCACCTAAAGTCACATCCATTGGATATATGGCTTTCTATGGGTGTTCTAATTTAAAAGAAGTTATTCTCCAAGAAGGTGAGCAATCAATTGACTTTGTTTGTGGCAACACAAATTATCGAGGAGTTTTTTCTTCATGCCCATTAACCAAAGTGTTTATTGGTAGAGATATTACGCTTAGTTTGTTATATGAATCTTATGGTAGTGAATGCCTCAGTAATGGTCCATTCTCATGGAAAAAGAGCCTAACAGACATTACTATTTCTAACAACGTTTCTACAATACCTGCCTATTTATTCTATGAAGATGCGAACATCTCAAATATTTCTTTAGGAAATAACATAAAATCTATTGGAGAATATGCGTTTTACAATTGTACAAATCTACACACAGCAATAGTTCCAAATTCAACAACTTCAATCGGTAGGTATGCTTTCTACAACTGTAAATCTCTTAAAACTGCGGTTATAGGTAACGGAATCACCGATTTACCCCTATATTTATTTGAATCATGTGATAGCCTCACAACTGTCTATTTAGGAAATTCTATTAAGACTATATCTAATAAGTGTTTTTATGGTTGTTCTGATCTAATCAATATATATTTATTTTCAGATAATGTTACAACATTAGGAACAAATGCTATTCCAACAACTGTCAGTAGAATTTATGTTCCCGACACAAAACGCTATGAAAACCTTTTGAATGGATATTACACAGATAATTTAATAACTCTAAATGAATCAACGACCGAATACAACGGCAAAGTTCCCGAATTTAGTTATAGAAACAATGTAACGGGAATGAATGTATCATTTAATGATTCTACAACCCATATTGATGCTGGGAGTTACAACACAAATATAGATGTAATTTTTAGCAATGAAAATTGGAGTACGCAGATAGCCGTTCCGTGCTCATATAACATTACCAAAGTGCCTGTAACAATAATTGCTAATGATGCTAAACGCCAATATGGAGAGGAAAATCCAGAATTTAGTTGTTCTTATTTTGGTTTCAAAAACGGAGAAACAGACAGTGTTCTAATAACTAGGCCAACTATCGCTACAACAGCGACTATTAATAGTTCGGTTGGTTCATATCCTATTATCCCCACAAATGCAGAAGCTAAAAATTACACATTTACATACGAACGAGGCATTTTGTCAATCACTCAAGCCTCTCAATCCATCAATTGGGATCAATCTTTTGAAAAAGTATTTATTGGCGACCAAATCGAATTAACAGCTGAAGCAACTTCCGGTTTAGCTATTAAATACTCAGTCAGCGATGAGTCTATTGCAGAGATTTATACCTCTAATGGTAAAACATATTTGGATTGCATAAAAAATGGGGAAGTTACTATAAAAGCCAACCAATCTGGAAATGACAACTATCTTGCAGCAGATAGAGTATCTAAAACTATAGTAATAAATAAAATCTCAGGAGTTAACAGCGTAGAAAATCACAATAACGCCATTGAAGTTGCCCGTTACGACATCCATGGACGCTTATTGAGCGAACCCACTCGTGGCATAAACATCATCAAGATGAGCGATGGCTCAACAAGAAAAGAAATCGTGAAATAAAATTGAAAGTTGATAATTGAAAATTGAGAGTTGAAAAACTCAATGATTATGATTCTCTAAAATCGCAATTAAATCAGAACCCCACAAGTGCGTTTGCATTTTGTGGGGTTTCTTATTGGCATAGAGAAGTCTTCTATTTTTAGACAGAATAAAACATAATATATTAAGACATACGAACATAAGAACAAAAGGGCTGACGCATGGGGAGTTTTGACAGAATAAAACAAAAAAACTGACACGGCATGCCGTGTCCCTACAAACATTTATTTACGCATTAATAACAATGACAATTCACATATAAACACCGTGGCAAAATCAACCCGTCACTTCGTGCCACCTCTCCACTTCGTGGCAAAGGAGTACGACATATCTCTCAAATATATTTTATAATAAGACAAGAGGGTGCTCTTGAATTTGAGCACCCTCTTTAGCAATGTATATTGAATTGTTTTTATTATTTAGCCAATTTGTGATTTACAGCGAGGCGAATGTTGTTAAAAATATCATCTACACTACCACTACCCTTTATTGAGAGATATTTATCTTCATTGATGTAATAGTCGCGAAGTGGTGATGTTTGCGAATGATATACTTTCAATCGTTGTTTAATAGTCTCAAGATTATCATCGGCACGACCCGATTCTTTGCCTCGCTTGATGAGACGATCAATCAATTCTTCATCTTCAACTTCAAGACCAATCACAGCAAGCAACTTAGCATCACGCTCAGCAAGCATCTTTTTCAATTCTTTGGCTTGATTGATTGTTCGTGGGAACCCATCAAAAATCACACCTTTTTTAGTCTCGGGATTTGAGTCGAGCAAATCAGCGAGAATTGAAACCATCAAATCATCGGGAATCAAATGTCCTTTAGAGATAAAGCTATCGGCAATTACTCCCAATTCAGTGCCACGAGCGATATGGTCGCGTAACACTTCCCCTGTAGAGATGTGGTATAATCCGTATTCTTCAATAAGTCGCTCACTTTGTGTACCTTTTCCACTACCGGGAGCACCAAAAATTACTAAATTAACCATTTGTTTTTTCAAAATATTTATTAAATCCTATGTGTATAATTTCAAAATATATGTAGTGTCGTGGTGTAGATATTATTCTTCTTTCAACAGATATATATCGGGTAAATTACGGGCTTGTTCATCAAGATCAAGTCCATAACCGATAATAAATTTAGATGGAATAGAGAATCCCACATAATCAATCTTTACATCACATTGTAATGAATCGGGTTTATATAGCAAAGACGCAACCTTTACTTGTGCAGGGTTCTTTTCTTCCAAATCGGCCACCAATTTTTTCATAGTGAAACCGGTATCAATAATATCTTCTACCACGATAACCGTGCGATTAGTGATATCTTCGGTTAAGCCATGTATTTGTTTCACCTTTCTGGTTGTTCCTGTTCCGTCATAGCTTTTCAATCTTATAAAAGCAATTTCGGCATCTTTCTCATAAGCTCTAAACAAGTCGCTTGCAAATGCGAATGCCCCATTTAGCACACACAAAAACAACGGTTTTGCATCGCCGCAATCTCGCATCATTTCTTTTGCCAGTTCTTGTACTCTTGCAGCAATTTGCTCCCTATCTATGTATGGAACAAAATTAAGCCCACTATATGTTACTTGTTTCATCGAAATTCTTATCTAAATTAGTGCAAATTTATGAAAATATTAACATTAATCCAAACCTTACCAACTTTTATAACCTATTTTTTCTATTTTAATATCTTTTTCCACCATAAAGCAAAATATAATTTGTATTTTTGTGAACTAAACAGGTTTTCCTCAAAAACAACAAAAATACCCATCTCCACAATGAAAATCTTCAATAACGAAACAATCAGAGCTATTGACCGAGCTACGATAGAAAACGAAGGTGTTTCGGCAATCGAGCTTGTTGAACGTGCATCAGATGCCATCGCTTGCGAAATAATATCTCGTTGGCGTCCCAATAAACCAATCTCAATTTTTGCCGGATTTGGGAACAATGGAGCCGATGCTCTTGCTGTGGGGCGTTTACTTATCGAACAGGGATACACTCCCGAGATATATTTATTTAATATTGGGGGGAACAAATTAAGTAACGAATGTCGCATTTGTCGCGACCAAATTTTAGAGATGGAGTATGCCAACTTTCATGAAATCATTGACGACTTCAAGTTGCCTGTATTAACTCCAAATCATGTTGTTATTGATGGCATCTTTGGTTCAGGATTGAACAAACCCATTTTTGGAGGATTTATTACTGTTATTCGTTTCATCAATGAATCGGGAGCTACAATTGTTTCACTTGATGTTCCTTCGGGAATGATGGGAGATTGGAATGTCAACCCCATCAATCGCAACATTATTCATGCCAATCTCACCCTTGCCATTCAATTCCCTCGCTTGGCTTTCTTCTTGAAAGATAATTCTGAGCTTGTGGGTGAGTGGAAAGTATTAGACATCAATTTAAGTGCCGAAGCAATACGAAACTGCACCACAAACTATTATTTAGTTGAAAAAAGCGATATTCGCAGAGTTATAAAAAAACGCAACACCTTTGCGAGTAAAGCCGATTGTGGCTCAGCATTAATCGTAACAGGAAGTTATGGAATGATGGGTGCTGCTATACTAAGTGCAAGCGGAGCAGCTCGTTCAGGAGCAGGTAAAATCACAATTCATTCACCCCAATGTGGATATAATGTGATGCAATGCTCCGTACCCGAAGCTATGTTTTGTGCCGACAAACACGAACTTATCCCCACTGACTTTATTCCAAAGCATAATTATAATGCTATTGCAGTTGGACCCGGCATAGGCACTCACGAATACACCATTCAAGCATTAGAAACATTCCTAAAAAACATTAATCAACCAGTAATCCTTGATGCTGATGCCCTTAATTGCATAGCATTGCGTCCGTCGCTTCTAAATTATATCCCAGCCAATTCTATAATTACTCCTCATGCCGGAGAATTTGACCGTCTATTTGGAGAACATAAAAGCGACGAAGCACGATTAAGCAAAGCCCTTGATCGAGCAAAACGTTATGGCATCATTATAGTCATAAAAGGACGACACACTGCCGTTGTGCGTCATGATGGCAAAATATTCTTCAACACCTCTGGCAACGCTTCATTAGCCACAGCCGGGAGTGGTGATGTGCTAACCGGATTGATGGCAGGATTTTTAGCACAAGGATATGCCCCTGAAATTGCATCGTTAATAGCCATTTATACACATGGCATTGCGGGCGAAATTTCAAGCGAAGAACATGGTATCTTTGGTGTAAAAGCCGGAGATATTGCCAATAATATTGGCCGTGCAATCAAACAGATATTAACCACTTAAAAAATTTTACGATGAAAAAGATTTGGTTAGTTGCCGTTATTTCACTTTTTGCGTATCAGGGAATTAAAGCCCAAACAACCCAAAAGCTCACAGCAACAAAAGCGAGTGAATATGGCATCATCTATTCTTTGCCTAACACCGTTGTTGACATCACTATTGAAATTGAAAAAACAATCAAGAAGCCCGGCGAATTTTATCGTTATGCAAAAAAATACTTAAACGCGAATGACGCTATCGCTTCTGAGATTCAATCATCGGTATTGAAATCAATAACTATAACTCCCCGAGGTGTTGCCAATCCCAAACAACAATATTTGATGCAGTTCAAATCGGGAAGTACTCCTTTTTTAATTATTAATGAAGAAAATTTACCTCTCGCGATAAATACCGACAAGCTACCAAACACAACCGAAGTGTCGTTACCAAAAGCGATTGAGGCAAACCCCACTCCTTTGGAAACAGATGCAGCAAAACAAGTAATTAGTGGCGAAATAGCACAAAGTCAGTCATCGGCAAAAAAAGCTGAATTAGCTGCAGCTCAACTATATGCTTTGCGTCAAACTCGCCAAGATATCCTCAATGGAGAAGCAGAACAAATGCCTGCCGATGGAAAAGCAATGGAATTGGTATTAAACAACATTCAAGCCCAAGAAAATGCTCTCATTGCAATGTTTATGGGAACAACTCAAATCTCGACCGATGTAAAAACCATCACATACTACCCTAATGAAGCTATTGATCACGACATATTAGCACGTGTTTCAGCGACAGAAGGGGTTATCGATGCCAACAATCTCGCAGGCGAACCGATATATATATCAATGGAAGTCGTTGAACAAGGAGAACTACCAATCACCGAAAAAGGGGCCCACAAAACATTCCCTAAAGGCGGCGTAGCATATAATATTCCAGGCAAAGTTGCATTAAAAATTGAATCTCAAGGCAAAACATTCTGCGATAAAATAATTTCCACAGCACAACATGGCGTTGTTTTTGGAATCGACCCAAAAATGTTTACCGACAAGAAAGCTCCTGCCTATTTATTATTTGACCCTGTAACCGGTAGCATCAAAGAGCTTGGTGCCGTTAGCAACATTTCGGAATGAGCAAAAAAGAAGAATATAAGCAACAAAATATCGACTACCTTGCACAAGCGGCATCGCAACCCGATGTAAAATCGCTTCAAGGAGGTGTGTTATATCGAGTAATTAACCAAGGAAATGGGAATAGTCCATTGACTACAAGTGTAGTGTCGGTATATTACAAAGGCACTCTTATAAATGGTCGCACATTTGATGACAACACGTCGAATCCTTGTCCCGAACCATTTCGCCTTAATGAAGTTATTAAAGGGTGGCAAATTGCACTTGTAAATATGAAAGTGGGCGATAAATGGGAAGTCATAATCCCTGCTACACAAGGCTATGGTTCAAAAACTGTCGATGATATTCCTCGCAACTCGACATTGATTTTTGAAATCGAATTAGTAAACATATTCTAATCTCAACAAGTATCGAATCCAACAGTAATGATTGACAACACTACATTTGGCACTCGCACAGCAGCTTATCACACACTCGGTTGCAAACTCAATTTTGCCGAAACCTCTACGGTTGCAAAAATGTTTGCCGACAAAGGTATTCGTCGAGCCCAAACAGGCGAAACTCCCGACGTGGTAGTAGTGAATACCTGCAGTGTAACCGAACTTGCCGACAAAAAGTGTCGCCAAGCAATACGCTCATATATAAAGAAATACCCCAATGCTACTGTAATCGTAACCGGGTGCTATGCTCAGCTCAAAAGCGAAGAGATTGCAGCAATACCAGGAGTAAAAATAGTTGCTGGTAGCGACCAAAAACTGCTCTTAACCGAGTTTCTCGAAGAATTTACAGCCACTCATGAATCTCGCACTATCGTAACGCCTATGCGCGAAATGCGACACTTCTGCCCCTCATGCTCTCGTGGCGATCGCACTCGATATTTCCTTAAAGTGCAAGATGGTTGCGACTACTATTGCACCTACTGCACAATTCCTATGGCTCGTGGACGTAGCCGTTCGGGAACTATCGAAGAGATGGTGGCACAAGCCAAACAGGTGGTAGCCGAAGGTGGTAAAGAAATTGTTATTACAGGTGTAAATATTGGCGATTTTGGCAAAGGTCGCGACGATAATTTTTTCGACCTCATCAAAGCCCTCGACGAAGTGGAAGGGATTGAACGCTATCGCATATCTTCGATAGAGCCCAACCTTCTCACCGACGAAATAATTGAATGGGTAGCGACATCCAAACGCTTCATGCCACACTTCCACATACCGTTGCAAAGTGGTAGCGATGAGGTGTTGAAACTTATGCATCGCCACTACGACACTGCCCTATTCCGTTCTAAAATAGAGAAAATTAGAGCCACAATACCTCATGCTTTCATTGGCGTTGACCTCATTGTGGGAGCACGAGGCGAAACACCCGAATTGTTTGAAGAATCGCGTCAGTTTATCGAATCGCTCGATATTTCACGTTTGCACGTGTTCACCTATTCAGAGCGTCCCGGCACTCGTGCATTAAAAATCGAGTATGCCGTTGACCCTCGCGAAAAGCATCGTCGCACTCGCATAATGCTCGACCTCTCGGAACGCAAACTGCAAGAATTTACACAACGATTCATCGGCACTACCCGACAAGTTTTGCTCGAACACTCAAAACCTGGCAAACCGATGAGCGGTTTTACCGACAACTATATTAAGGTAGAGGTAGCACGTCAACCTCAACTCGACAACACATTAGCACAAGTGAAACTCAACGAGATAATCAACAACGGCGAAGAGGTGAAAGGAGAAATCATATCATGAACAAAGTAGCCGTTATTATCCTCAACTGGAACGGAGAGAAACTTCTACGCGAATTTCTTCCAAGCGTAATCGCTACAACCGACCCCACAATTGCCGATGTAATTGTTGCCGACAATGGCAGCACCGACTCGTCGGTAGAGCTATTACGCAACGAGTTCCCTCAAGTTAAGGTGCTTGAATTTACCGAAAACTATGGTTTTGCCGAGGGGTATAATCGTGCAATAAAAGAAACAAATTACCCTTATACTATCCTCCTCAATAGCGATGTTGCCACTACCCAGGGTTGGGTAAATCCACTATTTGACTATATGGAAGCTAATCCCAATGTGGGAGCATGCCAACCTAAAATCAGGGCCTACACCAATAAATCTCACTTTGAATATGCCGGTGCTGCAGGAGGATTTATCGATTGCAATGGTTACCCCTATTGTCGAGGACGCATCTTTGACAGCATTGAAGAGGACAAAGGACAATACGACGAAGTAATCCCCATTTTTTGGGCTACAGGAGCTGCATTGATGGTGCGTTCCGAATTATATCTCAAAGTAGGTGGACTCGATAGTACATTCTTTGCTCACATGGAAGAGATAGACCTCTGTTGGCGTATATTACTCACTGGAAACGACATCGTTGCCGTGCCACAATCAATGGTATATCATCTCGGAGGAGGTAGTTTGCCTGCATCAAATCCTCGCAAAACCTACCTCAACTTCCGCAACAACCTATTAATGTTGCACAAAAACTTGCCCGACTCTACTCGTGGCAAAAAACTCTTTGTGCGACGATTGCTCGACACCATAGCATGGGCAAAATTTATGGCAACTTTCGACATAAAGAACGCTAACGCCATTCTCAAAGCTCACATCGATTTCCGTAAAATGTGCAAAGCCTACACCTCTCACCCTAATGTAGATTTGCTTCTCACACGCCCCGATTGCCACCGCAATATCCTACTTGACTTTTACCTCCGTGGCCGCAAAAAATGGAGTGAATTGAAATAGTATATTTTCCGAACTACCAAGTTTGATAATACAACGGCACGCAGTTGCTGAGGTATTGGCGTGCTTTTTCCCATGGAATATATATTTCGGTACTACCGGGAAGGAATGCGATTGGTTCTTCGTTGCGGTCGATGCGTAGGAAGAATTCCCCCTTACTGTTTTTGAATAGTATAAATTGAATATTTGCCGACATTGGCACTACATTAAAGTCCTGCCAATTTTTTGCCACTGTATCAAAATAGTTTGTCTTGTAGAAGCAACCTTTTAATCGCATTAAAGAAAGTAATGGCATAAGTGTTTCGGCATGACCAAAACGCAATTTAGCCGACACAATAGTGTTCCCCTTACGAGCCACAACCGAGTCGGTTGATTCGATAATATCACAAAGCAGTGGAGAAGCAATATCGGCAGGAACCGATGAAAGCGTAGTAGAGGTGCGTTGCAAGTACTGACGCAAGTTGAAGCACGACCATAACGCGTTATATTCTTCATTGGTAAAATATCGTGAAGCATCACATTCCATTTGCATTGCACTCATTCCGGCAATCACATAATATTCTACTATCGCCAAATCTTTGGGATTAGTTTCGCCATAATTATAATCTTTACCAAGCACTCGTTCTAATGCCGATATAGGCACAACTCTATCAATATGTTGTTGATATGGTTCTTTCCATTGACCAAGATCGATAAAATCTTTGTACGACATTTCAACATCAAATGGACGCATAAAGGCTGATTTTCCTCTGCCCGATGCTGTGGTTAACTCAATCGTGTTGTTCATACGAGTGAGTTGGTGTGTAAATGAATACATACTCATCACGCAACGTGGTGAATATGATGATATAGCATCAACTCGTTTATCTTTGAATAATGCAGGATAACGGCTATACATGCGAGCGGCTATGCCTCGTTGCTCTTCAACGCCAAGATTATCAAGTGCCCCCCATTGACCATCGGCGGCTTCAACTGCCGATTGCACCAACGCAAGCAACTCCTTACCTCGAGCTGTGATGGTACCTTGCGTTTTAGCCGCCTCCAATGCTTCACAAAGAGCCTTGCAATGAGTTGACGATGCCGGAAAACGACTTCCATGACGTCCCACATGATTAATAAATACCGGAACAAGAGAATCGGGATAAGAATATTCTTTTGCAGGAACTGTATATGGTTTTAAGCTACCTTGGCAATCCGATGCCGAAAAATTTGTTGCAGTAGGGTCGGCTGCAAATGATGTTATTGCAATCAATAACGATAAAGAAACAGAAAAAAAGCTTCGCATATCAACTATTTGTTTTATATTTGAAGCCAAAAATACTAAAATATGAGCGTTTTACAAAAAATTGAAGAGTTAATTAACGAAAATAGGCTTGAAGAAGCCATTTTATTATTAAATAACGAAATAGAAACGACTGAAAACGATGATAAATTGTTTTTCTCTCGTGGCAAACTTCATTGGCGTCTCGGCAACAAATCACAAGCAATTACCGATTATGAGCATGCTGTGGCTATTAACCCCCAAAGTCCGGCACACATTGCCCTCGATAATGCTCGTGATGTGATTTCGTTTTTTAACCCCGACCTTTATAATCCATAGCGATCAAGCATTTTTATCGCTTCATAACATTTATCATAATCGGGCTCGGTTGTTATTTCCTCCACAAGTTGTGAATAAACAACACGTCCGTGACCATCTATTACGACAACAGCACGAGCAAACAACCCTGCAAGCATTCCATCAATTAACTCTACACCATATTTGCGTCCAAATGTCGGAGAACGAAATGCCGAAACGACCTCAACGTTGTCAATACCCTCTGCAGCACAAAACCGCGATGCTGCAAATGGCAAATCCATTGACACACATAATACCTCAACATCATCAAGTAACGATGCCATTTCATTAAAATGTCGTACAGTCATGGCACAAACACCGGTATCAAGGCTCGGAAATATATTCAATACAACACACTTACCTCTATAATCATTCAATTCTACATCTTGAAAAGTTGATGATGTCAAAGTAAAACATCTTGCTTTATCTCCTAATACAGGAAATCTACCCATTGTGTGGCACTCTTTCCCCTTAAAATAAACTCTTTCCATAAAATAGATTCTTACATATTAATAATATACACTTTTTCAATATATTAAGTTGATTTTTTAATAATAGAACACAAATTTTTCTCAGTAAGTTCACATACTGAAAAATATTTTTTGAAAAATAATTGCATTTTTTCTCAAAAAAATTTGGAAGTTTGAGCAAAAGCGCTTTACCTTTGCAGTGTTGTAGATTACTAACACGCCCAAACAATAGTTTTAATTTTATATAACAACATAAATTTTCAATCGACATGAAAGAGTTAATAATTTCATTTATGATGCTTTTTGCTGCTATTGGCAGTAATGCTCAAATTCTTTACAAAGTGAGTGGCAATGGAGCCAAAGGTGATTCATACATCATGGGAACTCATCACCTTGCCCCGATTTCAATTCTTGATTCAATCGAAGGGTTCAACTCAGCCATAACCAATGTTGACGCTGTTTATGGCGAAATCGAGCAGAGCGAAATGTCCTCACCTGCGACCCAACAAAAAACGCTATCTATAGCAATGGCACCTAACGATAGTACCATCTCAAAGATCTTTATCAAAGAACAATATGACTCTATTGACAATGTCATAAAAAAGTATTCAGGAGGACAAGCTTCATTAAATATGTTAGAACCAATGAAACCCGCAATAGTTACTCAACAACTTGCATTGCTCATGAACATGCAGGCTATTCCGGGATTCAACCCCATGCAACAGCTCGACACCCAGGTGCAAGCAATAGGTTTACAAGCAGGAAAAGAAGTAAACGGTTTTGAAACAATTGATTTTCAATTAAACTTATTATTTGGCAAATCAATTTCAGAACAAGCACAAGATCTTCTTGAGACAATTCGCAAAGAATCAGAACTTGCATCATACAGTGTTGAATTATATCAAGCATATATGAATCAAGAAATCGAAAAACTTTATGAATTAATGTGTAATCCCGAAATGGGAATGGACTCTGAAGAAGAAAAAGAAATGGTTATAGACCGAAATGAAAATTGGGTTAAACAATTACAATCAATCCTGCCAACCAAATCGGTAATGGTATGTGTAGGTGCCGGTCATCTTCCCGGTGAAAAAGGGTTACTTAATCTTCTTTGTCAAGCCGGGTACACCATTACTCCAGTAAAATAATCACAAACCAACTAAAATATCGTTCATTATGATTAACATTGAAAATCTATCATACAATTATTACAAAGGCTATAAAGCTCTTGACAATATAAATGCTCAATTAGGTGCCGGAGTGCATTTACTCCTTGGCGAAAACGGAGCCGGAAAAACTACTTTGTTACACGTAATCGCCGGGCTATTATTTGCCAAAGAAGGGAGATGCGAAATTGATGGCAATGACATATCAAAACGCCAGCCAAGCGATTTGAGCAAAGTATTTTTCATGCCAGAAGACATCACTTTTCCCGCTAAATGTATCAACGATTTTGCCAAATTACATTCACCTTTCTACCCTACATTTAGCGAAGATCATTTTCGCCAAAATCTCGAAATATTCAATCTCTCCGGCAACGAGTCTTTTAGTTCACTATCTTTAGGGAATCGAAAGAAAGCAAATCTCGCCTACGTAATGGCTCTTGGCACAAAAGTTTTGCTCCTTGATGAGCCCACAAACGGTCTTGACATCAACGCAAAAAAAGAACTGCTAAAAATCATGGTGGGCAGCCTACGCGAAGACCAAACGGTTATCGTTTCGACACACACCGTATGGGATTTGAAAAACCTTTTTGAAAGTGTGATGATGTTGCGTAGAGGCAATCTGCTTCTATCAATGAGTACCGAAGAAATAGGAAACAAATTATCATTTGTTGCTTCCACTTCACCCAACCCCAATGCTCTATATATGGAACAAGACATGAATGGGTTCCGCTCGATTGAAAAAAACATCAACGGCGATGAAACCGAAATTAATTTCGCTCTTATTTATAGTGCATTGATGAGCAATGCCGCTCAAAACGTTTTAGATGCACTAAAATAATCACCTCTATAAAATATTGACTTATGACCGAATTAACAAAAACAATAGATAATCCTATCCTAAATGATGGATTCTCATGGAATAGAGTAAAAATGTTATATTCATTCTATTTCCCAACTATAAAAAATCAGATGATAGCATACGCCATTGCTGCGTTTGTAGTATCAGCTGCCTCTATTTTGCTAACAACACTAAACCCATTATTTATAATTCTTGTTGTATTAGCATTTACTGCTATTATTTATGCGTTATATTGGAATCCAATAATCTTTTCACGACGCAACTTTCACATAACCGAAACAATCCTTCCTGTATCGGGAAATGAAAAAGTAGCATTCTATTTCTCTTACTCATTTATCATCATTCCATTAATCGTAATCGGTGCCACCATTTTAGGTGGTTTAGTAACATATCTATTCCCCGATTCTCGCGAACTCATTGATAAAATTTTCAATGTTGAACTTCCTGCGGAAGTATTAGATGCTTTTAATGCTAAATCGTTTGGAACTACATATATAATATCAGTGCTTGCAACATGGTATGAGATGGTTATTACCTCATTATTTGCCGTTGTATATTTCAAGAAAAATAAGGCATTGATGGCTATCATTCTCACATTTGCAGTATCTATGGTTACAGGTATTATCGGTGGCATTACCGGTTTTATTATTGGATTTGACGAACTTAATAGCACCAATTCCACTCCTTTATCAATGGATAGTGCCTTAATATTCTCCATTATACTCACAATGATATTTAATATAGCAATGACCTACTTTACAGTACGAACTATTAAATATCGTCAAGTATAACCATCTGCAAAAATTTTAGGTTATGGGAAAGAGTACTAATATTAATACAATTAACACCCCCATGAGCAATAGTTTTTCATGGAAGCGAGTAAAAATCTTATCTAATTTTTATCTACCAGTTACAAAACATCAAATGATAATCTATGCCATTGCAGCATTTGTTATCTCTATCAGTTCAATTTTTCTCGCTCAACAAAACACATATTATCCCCTCATACTTATGGCTGGGGGGTACACAGCTCTTATCTATTCAGTATATTGGTGCCCTATGGTATTCTCTGTCAAAAAATACGATTTCACAGAAGCATCTTTGCCAATATCTGGGAATGAAAAAATTGCGTATTACTTCTCATATTCATTTATTATAATTCCATTAATCGTAATTTGTGCATTTCTTTCAGGGGTATTCGCAATGTGTCTATTCCCTAATTATCGCGAGTTTATTAATGCCGAAATAGCAAATGTGTTCAATTCTCAACAATTTGTAGGCATAAATATTATCCATCAAATTTCAATATGGTATGGAATGGTTATATCTACTCTTTTTTCAATGATATATTTTAAGAAGAATAAAGTTTTCATGGCAATTATTTTTACTATTATCATTGTACCATTGTTTGGAACTGACGGTGTTAGTGGATTTATAGATGGCTACATCAACGCACGAACTATCAAATTAGTAACGCCATCTATAAACTACATTATCACTACCTCAATCATTTTAACCTCTATTTACAGTGTTATTATGACATATTTCACCGCTCGAACCATTAAACGTCGCGAATTCTAAAAAGTATTTTATTTATGGATTTCAAAAATAACAAACCCATATATCAACAAATCATCGACTACTGTTTCAACAAAATACTCGCACAAGAGTGGGTTGAAGAGGGAAAAGTGCCATCTGTGCGAGAACTTGCCATGGAATTGTCGGTTAACACTCACACTGTACTAAAAGCTTACGAATACCTCCAAGCCGAAGAGATTATCTATGCCAAACGTGGTCTTGGATTCTTCTTAGCTCCTGATGCAACTGCACATGTCAATACTGTTCGCCGCGAGGAATTTTACGAAACGATACTCCGAGAATTGTTTAACGAAATGGATCGATTACAAATTTCAATCGATGATATAATAATCCATTATAACAATCGAAAATAGAAACAGCAATTCTACTTATGGACAAAAGCATTTGCCACAAAAGCAGATGCTTTTGCCATTTATGGAATGTATCCTCAACAAAAAGGTCAAAAAGTTGCACATTTGGGTTTATTTTGTTTTCTTTGTATTTATTAAATCAGCTTTATTATAAAATTCATTGCGATGAAAGAAAAATTACTTGAAATTTACTCTCAAAGTTTCAAAGATAATTGGGAATTACCAGCATTAACCAACTATATCACGAAAAAAACAATTTCATACGGTGAATTTGCCAAATCTATAGCGAGATATCATCTGTTATTCAATGAATGTGGGATTAAGCAAGGTGATAAAATTGCTCTTTTAGGCAAAAATACGCCCGAATGGATTCAAATATTTTTTGCAACAATCACATACGGAGCTGTTATTGTTCCTGTTTTGAACGATTTCAACCCACAAGACGCTCAGCACATTGTAAATCACTCCGATTCAGTGCTGTTATTCACCGATTCCGGCATTTGGGAATCAATTGACTTTGACAAACTACCGAAAATAAAAGCTGCATTTTCTATTACTGACGGAGAACTTCTTGCTGAGAGTGAAAAGTCAAACGATTCAGTGCTTAATGCAATGCGTAATCTCTCAAGCATTTTCAACGCTAAATATCGCAATGGATTTCGTCGCGAAGATATAAAGTATCCAAAAGTAGATTCCAATGCCCTTGCCGTTATCAATTACACCTCAGGCACAACAGGCTTTTCTAAAGGGGTTATGCTTTCATATAACAACCTTTGTGGAAATGTGATATATGGCATCAATGCAAATCTTCACTTCAGAGGCTCTCGATGCGTATCATTCCTTCCACTGGCCCATGCTTATGGCTGTGCCTTTGACATGCTCGTACCATTAGCTGTAGGTACACACATCACGCTATTGGGCAAACTGCCGTCTCCAAAGATTCTAATCAAAGCGATGAATGAGGTTCGTCCCAACTTGATTATTTGCGTTCCTCTTATTCTCGAAAAGATTTATCGCAAACAAATTGTACCAATGATTACAAAACAAACCATTCGTTGGGCTCTTGCAATTCCGTTAATCGACACCGCAATCTACACTCAAATACGCAAAAAACTCATAGAAGCATTTGGTGGCAACTTCGAAGAAATAATCGTGGGGGGAGCTCCACTTAATAAAGAAGTAGAAGATTTCCTTCACAAAATAAAATTCCCTTTCACTGTTGGATATGGCATGACCGAATGCGGACCTCTTATAAGCCATACTCCATGGCGTGAATTTATCCCAACATCATCAGGTCGCACCCTACCCGGAATCATGGAGGCTAAAATTCTTAGTAGCGACCCCGAGAATATCCCCGGTGAAATATTTGTGAGAGGAGAAAATCGCATGCAAGGATATTATAAAAATCAAGAAGCAACCGACTTAGTGCTCGACAAAGACGGGTGGTTGCATACCGGAGATATGGGTACACGTTCAGCCGACGGCACTATATTTATCAAAGGACGTTCAAAAACAATGATTTTATCGGCAAATGGACAAAACATTTACCCCGAAGAAATCGAATCGAAACTCAATAATATGCCTTACGTTGCCGAAAGCCTTATCGTTGAACGAAACAATCGCCTTGTAGCCCTTGTTTATCCCGATTACGAAGCAATGGACGCCAATGGGCTTGGTGCCTACCAACTACGTGAGGTTATGGAACAAGTGCGTAAAGACCTTAACAAACTCGTTGCTCCATACGAACAAATTGAAAAAATTCAACTCATCGCCAACGAATTTGAGAAAACCCCAAAACGCTCAATTAAACGCTATCTTTATAACGCATAAAATTAAAAAACAATAGCCGAGGTCTTAACATATAGATTTCGGCTATTTTCAATTAAAAATATTGCCTTTGAGCTTTAAGTTATTGGCTATATCAAGAAAATATTGTAACTTGCAACAAAATTCAAAAAACAACATAATATGAAGAAATATCTCGTCACCGGAGCTGCCGGTTTTATAGGAGCAAACTTTGTAAAATACATCTTAAAAAAATGGGGAAACGATATTAAGATTGTAATCCTTGACGATTTGACATACGCCGGAAACCTCATGACTATCAAAGATGAGATTGAACTAAGTAATGTAACATTCATAAAAGGCGACATAGGAAATCAAGAATTAGTTACCGAAATAATAGCATCGCACGACCCTCACTATATTGTAAACTTTGCCGCCGAATCTCACGTTGACCGAAGTATTACAAATCCACGCCTATTCCTTGAAACAAATATTCTTGGCACTCAAAATTTACTTGATTGTGCTCGCAAAGCTTGGTTTGAAGGAAAAGACGAAAATGGCAATAATAAATATAAAGAAAACCGTAAGTTTTTACAAATAAGCACTGATGAGGTATATGGTTCACTTGCCAAAGATTTTGCTCAAGCACAACCATTATCTGTAAGCAACGAAGTAAAACAAGTAATAGAAGGACGCGACAACCTCAAAACCTTTGGGTCTCTTTTCTTTACCGAAGCGACACCTTTGGCTCCACGATCGCCCTATTCTGCAGCAAAAACCGGAGCTGACCTTATCACTCTTGCATATCACGAAACTTATGGAATGCCTATTAACATCACTCGTTGTAGCAACAACTATGGTCCATACCACTTCCCCGAAAAACTTATTCCATTAATTATCAAAAACATTCTTGAAGGGAAAAAGCTTCCGGTATATGGCAAAGGCGAAAATGTACGCGACTGGTTATATGTTGAAGACCACGCCAAAGCTATCGACATGGTATTACGAGATGGCAAAATAGGCGAGATATACAACGTTGGTGGATTCAATGAAGAACAAAATATTGATATTGTAAAGACTGTGATTTCAATAATTGCACGCATTATGAAAGAGGAGCCTCAATATCAATCTCTACTATCATGTCAGATAGATGACATCAATGAAGAATTAATCACATTTGTTGCCGACCGTCCCGGACACGACATGAGATATGCCATTGACCCAACAAAAATCGCAGTAGAATTAGGTTGGTATCCCGAAACTCCATTCACGATAGGTATTGAGAAAACCATTCGATGGTATCTCGACAACCAAGCATGGGTTGAAAGCGTAGCTTCAGGAGACTATCAAAAATACTACGAACAAATGTATCACAATCGTCAATAATAAATTATCATGAAAGGAATTGTACTTGCAGGTGGCTCAGGCACTCGTCTATATCCTATTACAAAAGGAATTTCAAAGCAATTAATCCCGGTGTATGATAAGCCGATGGTTTATTATCCTATATCGGTACTTATGCTTGCCGGCATAAAAGAGATACTTATTATATCTACTCCCACCGATCTACCTATGTTCAAACGCTTGCTCGGTGATGGGAGTGAATTGGGAGTAAAATTTGAATACGCTGAGCAACCTCGCCCCGAAGGTCTTGCACAAGCATTCATCATTGGCAAAGAATTTATTGGGAACGACGATGCTTGTCTTGTTCTCGGCGATAACATATTCTACGGGCAAGGCTTTACTACCATGCTTGTTGACGCTTTGCGATTAGCTAAAAATAACGAAGCTACAGTATTTGCATATCCTGTATTAGACCCACAACGATATGGAGTGGTTACACTCGATGAGAATGGAAAAGCCATTGAAATTGAAGAGAAACCTACGAATCCTAAGTCGGATAAAGCTGTTGTGGGATTGTATTTCTACCCCAATGATGTCGTAAAAATCGCATCTGAAGTGAAACCTTCTGCTCGTGGAGAACTCGAAATCACAAGCGTAAACGAAGCATATATGAAACAAGGTAGATTAAATGTAAAATGCTTTGGTCGTGGATTTGCATGGCTCGACACCGGCACAATTGACTCTCTAATGGAAGCATCAAGTTTCATAGAAGCTATCGAGAAACGCCAAGGGTTAAGAGTGGCCGCTCTTGAAGAAATAGCATTTCGTCGTGGTTTTATTGATGCTCAACAACTACGCAAACTCGCTGAGCCAATGAAAGCTAATGAATATGGACAATATTTATTGAGATTAGCAGACAGTGGCAATTAACAAGGCTCACATAATTGAATTACCAAAAGTTGCCGACCCTCGTGGCAACTTATCGTTTATTCAAAATAGCGACCAAATCCCTTTTGACATTAAACGTGCTTATTGGATATATGATGTTCCGGGAGGTATGTTTCGCAATGGACATGCTTTTTGCTCGCAACATGAATTTATCGTTGCTCTTTCGGGCAGTTTCGACATTGTATTAAACGATGGCAACGAAGAACGCCGCATTCACATGTCACGTTCATATTATGGTTTATACGTTCCTCCAATGACTTGGCGTGAGATTGTCAACTTCTCCACCAATTCTGTTGCTATGGTTCTATCTTCAACATTATATGATGAAGATGACTATATTCGCGACTTTGAACAATTCAAAAAACTCTGCAACAATGAAAAATAACCATAGCATTTCATTATTGAGCGATTGCCAAGTCATCGAACTTCCTCGACATCGCCATGAGAATGGTTCTTTATCGGTCGTTGAAAATAGTCGTGATTTTCCTTTTGAAATTAAACGTGTGTTCTATCTCTATGATGTCCCAGGAGATTCAGAACGTGGAGGACATAGTCATTACGAAGGAGAAGAACTTATCATTGCTGCAAGTGGAAGTTTTGATATTACTTTAACTGATGGGCACTCCACACACACATTCAGCCTTAATCGCCCATATCGAGCATTATACATTCCTGCCGGAGTGTGGCGAAGCATTGATAACTTCTCTTCAGGTTCGGTGTGCTTGGTTCTCACTTCTGAGAAATACTCCGAAGCTGATTATGTGCGTGATTTTGACAAATTCAAAACACTAACTGCAATCAAAGAACCTCGTTAAACCATTTTTCAAAATAACAATAATTGAATAGCATCGCACTCCATAGGCTTTTGCAATGTTAACATTATACTTTTACGCTGCGACCAGCCTTGAGTATAGTTTCTGATTTTTAGAGTTGCCAATCCCACACAATTTGATGCAAGACTCCGCAATTGTAATAATACATCTGAAAGTGATTTTATCCCTTGCATTTTAACCTTAGCCACCACAATTCCTCTCTGTGATAGTGTAGCATAAACCTCATCTTGTAAATTTATCGTTGCCATTATTATTATTGTTTGTACAACAAATTTACACCCTAATATGAGCAACTATTTTACACATGAGTGCTAATCAAATCAAAACAACAAGCCTTTAATAAAAAAAGAATAGCCCACTTTCACAAGCAGTCTATCCAATCCTATAATTTGCTTATTTGCTATAAATTATATAAACACTAATCTTTTAGAACAATACAAACTTACTAATAATTAATTTACAATTCTACAAATAAACCCAATAATTAAGAATAAATAACAATTTGTAGCCTCTTTCTTTCCATATATCCCACATTTTCAATCATATTTACATGATTATTGATTAAAAATTACGATATTGCAATAGTTTTTTTGTAATTTTGCAGAACAAAATGAATAAACATAAAACTTTATTTATCAACATATAAAATTATCTACTAATGAGACTAATTATTGAACCAAACTACGAAGAAGTATCTCGTTGGGCTGCTAATTACGTAGCATCACGCATCAATGCTGCAAACCCCACTGCCGACAAACCTTTTGTTCTCGGTTGCCCTACAGGTGGATCTCCACTTGGAATGTACAAAAACCTTATCAAACTTAATAAAGAGGGAAAAGTTTCATTCAAAAACGTTGTTACTTTCAACATGGATGAATATTGTGGCATTCCTCAAGACCACGAACAAAGCTACCACACTTTCATGTGGACCAACTTCTTTAATCACATTGATATTCTTCCCGAAAATGTAAACATTCTTAATGGAAATGCCGAAGATCCTATTGCTGAATGTCAACGTTTCGAAGACAAGATTCAATCATACGGAGGTATCGACTTGTTTATGGGTGGCGTAGGTCCTGACGGACACATTGCATTCAATGAACCCGGCTCTGCATTGACTTCAAAAACACGTATGAAAACCCTCACTCAAGACACTATCATTGCAAACTCACGCTTCTTTAACAACGACGTTAACCAAGTTCCCAAAACTGCACTAACAGTTGGTGTTGGCACAGTAATGGCAGCAAAAAGCGTAATGCTCATCGTTAACGGCTATAACAAAGCTCGTGCTTTGCGTCATGGCGTCGAAGGTGGAATCAGCCAAATGTGGACTATTTCAGCTCTCCAAATGCACCCAAAAGCAATCATCATCGCTGACGAAGATGCTTGTGCTGAATTGAAAGTTGGCACATACAAATACTTCAAAGACATTGAAGGAGCAAACCTCAATCCCGATACTCTTTTATAATCTAACATAGATTTCTAAAAAACAAAACAAGGCGGTGAGTCATCATCGCCTTGTTTGCGTTATATACTCTTATATAGAACCAACATAGCAAAAGGGCAACTGCAAATTAAGGCAAGGAGATGGTTCAAGATTGAAATTTCAGTCTATTAAAGTTGGGCTTACTGGTCAAATAACACCTAACGGTAGAGTTCTATTTGTTTTATTAGCCAAGAGAGACCTTAGATAATGTTGGCTCCTCATATCATAACGTATCATTACAGACTAATAACAAAACAACCCCAAGCTAAAGCTCGGGGTTGCTATTATTCAAAATATTTTCTATTGAAAATTATTTCTTTTCGAGAGTACAGATACTTACACGGTTCCAAGAATCTTCTTCGAACATTTTACCGATACCTTGACCTGTAGCTTCGATACGGTCAGCAGCAATTTTGTAAGTTTTAACGAGCATAGTTTTAACAGCTTCAGCACGAGCAGCAGCAAGTTTTTCGTTCAATTCTTTGCTACCTTCTGGAGATGCATAACCTTTAACTACAACCTTAGAGTCAGCGTGGCTCTTAAGATAAGAAGCAATCATTTCTACGTTAGGTTTTTGGTCAGCAGCAATTTTAGAAGAACCAACTTTGAAGTAAACGTAACGTACGCTGTTAGTATTATCAACTTTTACTTCTTTAACAACTGGTTTTTCAGCAAGTTTTTTGTTGCAAGCAGCAAGATCAGCAGCAAGAGCAGCATTTTCAGCAGCAAGAGCTTTTACTTTACCATTGCAAGCATCGTTTTGTGCACGAAGGTCATTGATTTGAGCGTTAAGAGCATCAACTTCTGCTTGGTCGTAAGGTTTAACACATTTGAAACCTTTGTTTCCGAGGTGGAAAGTAAGACCAGCCATAAGGTTGAATTTAGCATAACGAGCGTCATATGAAGCTGAAGCAGATGATGAGCCATCTAATTTAAGATCATCGCTCATGTTCCAAGTTACAGAAGGTTTCAATGCAATTGTGATAAGTTTGCTAACATTGAAATTCAAGTTAAGACCAGCTTTTGTTCCAAAGAAGTTGTGGTCTGCACCGTAACCGGTTGCCCAGTTTGCTTTAGTATAGTTTTTGTCATAGTAACGACCCCAACCAGCACCAGCAACAGCTTCTACTTCGAAGAGAGTTGATTTGCATTTGCATGCACCGAAAAGCTTGTTAAGGTTGATTGCACCATAAACACCTGCATATTGATCGTCAAATACGTTTACACCAGTGTTATAAGAAGTATTGATACCCCAGTTACCTTCAAGACCAAGAGCAAGGATAGGAGTAACTTGCTTTTCGATTTCGATACCTACGATACCACGTACTTTACCAATTTCTGAAATTTCTTCAATAGGAGTTGTTCCACCACCTACTAAAGATACAGACCAATTGTCAAAAAATTTAGGAGCTTCAACAGCTTGTTGAGCTTGTGCTGACATTGCACCTAGTGCTACTGCAGCTAAAAGAATAACTTTTTTCATCTTGTGTATAGTTAATAAAATTAGTTTAATTTCAGCACAAAGATATTACAAATGTGCATAACTACAAAATTTACTCTCCAAAAAGAGGTTATTTAATGAATTTTTGTTACAATTTTAACTTAAACCATACCAATTTTGTCCTTATTTACGCAGAATCTGCTTATTTCATGGATATAAATATAGTTTTCACTTCAACCAGAAATCGGCAATTGAGTTCGTTTATAGTTACACATTATAATTTATAACATCAAATGTTTTGATTAACAAATTCTTCAAATTCTGCTTCTGTCATATAACCTACTTGTGAAACGGTTTCACCATTAGGTTTAATAATTACAATCATCGGTATTGATTGTGCATTATATTTCATTGCTACATCTTGCCATTTGTCAACATCAACCGAAATAAAAGTAGCACTATTTGCATTTTTCTTCGCAACAGACTCAAAATTAGGTGCAAATTTTTGGCATGGACCACACCACACAGCATTAAAATCAACAATTACAGGTTTATCTTTTACCTCAAGTTGAGCAACATCGGTCAACACCACTACCGCATTTCCTGCAGAATCGACAACAGCTTCAACCACTTCTTCACTAACTACATCTACCGAATCAGACGCAGTTTTATCAGCACTACTTCCTGCACAGCTACTCATTATAGCCATGGCAAAAATCGAATAAAAAATAGTTTTCTTCATAAAAACACTTAAATTATAAAATTAATATTACATTATTTCACATTCAACAATACTTTCAACAAATAATCAACCAAATTTGTTCATGCATTACAATATTTTTCTAAAACAACCTATGATTTTCAACACAAATATAGTAAATATCTCTATAAAAAAGAATGAATGAGGAAAAATAATGATGGTAACACTGGCGTTCAATGACTTATGAGAACTTACGATAAAAACCTCTCCAAAGCAAAAATACAAAAAAAATGAAAGGTAATAAAGGCGAACAGTTTGCAAATCATTACCCGATAACTAAGTAAAGTTTTTCTTTGTATCGTCTCATTTCATCGTTCTGCACCACTTTACTTACAGACACTTAACCTACTAACAATTAAACTCGTAATCCAAAAAACTTAGACTATGAGAGGCAGAGAGGCATTTGTAACGGTCGAAATGATACGCAATGCCTATTAGGACATTGGAACAGAGTAAAAAAACATTGCTCGGTGCATTTGATAAGGACAACGAAGACTAAAGACAATATTGTCCCGAAGATTTGTTGTAAAAATGTGCAAAATAACAACCCTATACAAGATATTTTGCTTAACTTTGTGTGTTAATTTATAATTGAATAACTGCAGAAACGATGTTTAACAAAATTAAAATAGAGCGATTCAGAGGCATAAAGTATGCTTCTATAGAAGGTCTTAAACAGATTAATCTTTTCTTTGGAAAGAATAATTGTGGAAAGTCTTCTTTGTTGGAGTCTTTGTTTTTAGCAAGTGGAGTATCAAATCCGTTGCTTCCAATCTATGTTAACATTATGCGTGGTTATGGCAAGGCTCGCTTAAACGATTTAGAGTTAGAATTTTATAATTTAGACTCCACTCTACCAATCCACATCAAATTAGAGAACGAAGAAAAGCGTGATTTGAAAATAACTCTTTTTGAACAGAATCAGAATAATGTATCCTTAAAAACCGATGAAGCTAATATTCTTTCAAATGTAGAGGAAGGCAAATATGGCATGAAACTTGACTTCGCGATTAATGATAAAACATTTGCTTCAGAAGTACATTTTGATTCAACAAATTCGAATGATGCAACTCGTATCATTCCAAAGGATTATGAAGAACCATTACGATGTACATATTTAAGTCCCAAATATGATTTTAACGCATCAATTCAAGGGTTAAAAAATATCCTTCAAAATAAAGATGAACATTTTATTGTAGAAGGACTTAAATTAATAGAACCTCGTGTGAAAGACTTTATCTATACAGATAAAGAAATGCTTGTTGATGTTGGTTTGTCAAAACGTATTCCTGTTAACATGATGGGAGATGGTGCAAGAAAGATTGTCTCTCTACTAACAGCGGTATATGATTGTAGAGATGGAGCCTTACTTATTGATGAGATAAGTAACGGTTTTCATTATTCAGTAATGTGTAACTTGTGGAAAGTCCTTATAAATGCAGCTATCATAAACAATACTCAATTATTCATAACAACTCATGATGTTGATTCTATAAAAGGGCTACGCGATGCTGCTCTTGAAAGTTATAAAGACATTGTTGCTGCCTTTAAATTATTGAAAACAAATGACGATGAATTAAAGGCATATCACTATTCTATAGAAAGTCTAGACTATTCTATTAACCAAGAAATTGAAGTCAGGTAATATGACTAAGATTTTCATTGAGGCTAAAAGTAAGGATACTTCTGAATGCCATTTCCTTCAAACGATTATAAATATCATTTTCCCTAAAATGAACGTTGAATTTATACCGATGAATGGCATCGGCAATTTGTTCAAAGAAGCAATTCTTAATCAAATAAAAATAGCACAGGAAAATGGAGAACAAGTAATCGTTTTCGCAGATGCTGACACTATAACAAAAAAATATGGATATATTAAGCGAAAGAATGAAATAGACAATGGAATGAAGGCTAATGCAGTATCATTTGATTACTTCCTATATCCAAATAATCAAGATGATGGAGATATAGAAATCCTTATGGAAGCTACAACTCGCAAAGACCTGCATCCAATATTCTTTGATTGCTTTAATGACTATGAAACATGTGTATCTAGTGCTAAAGATGAATCTGGAGTTTCTAAATATAATGTACCTAGTCTAAAAAACAAATTGCATACTTATATGGCCGCACAGAAATTGACTCGGAAATATCGTGATAGATTAGGAAAAGGAGACTGGTTATTTGAAAACAAGGATTATTGGGATTTAGATATTGATGCATTAAAGCCCTTAAAAGAATTTCTTGCTATTAATCTTAAATAAGATATAGTATGACACCCTCTTTTGACCATAATTATGTACTTCCTCCTTATGCTGGAGACAATCCAACACATAGGTCTATACAATAAAATCTTTATTTTATCTTTCAAAAATACATTAAATTAATACAATCCACTTTTTCACTATTAAATCACAAAATATATCGAATTTTGATGTAACTTTGCAACAAGACTTCTCATACAGAAAAAGTTAACATTAAAAATGTTAGAATCAATAAAAAAATTAGCACTTATATATATTCTTTTTGTGGCTATTTTCGTCATACAAAAGCCTATTTTTATATTATTCCACAACGATCTCTATCATAACATTACTTTTCTCGACCTTTTTTATATAATTTACAACGGGCTACCTCTTGATTTATTAACATCAGCCTACCTATCAATAGTCCCCGGAGCAATATTAATTGCCCCATTTTGGGTCAAACGCAATACTATTATAAAACGACTGTTTTATACCTATTTTTTTACAGTTTCGCTAATAATAGCCACAGTTTTATGTCTTGACATTGCTCTTTATGGATATTGGGGATTTCGCCTTGACATGTCCCCCATCTTCTACTTATCCACATCTCCCAGTGCAGCTCTTGCCAGTGCCCCAATATACTACTACATTATAGGCATTATATCTTCAATATCTATTACATTTGGCTTAACATACATATTTCTGTTATTTACAACTAAGCATAAGAATGAGCGAGTAACCGCAAATATTAAAGCAAAAATTTGCTGCTCCACAATTCTATTACTTCCTATAGGAGCTTTATTTATCCCCACCCATAAAAGCATCAAAATCAATGATTCCAATATCCCCCCTCTAAACTCCGGCTCAGTTTACTTTAGTCCAAAGCAAGAATTAAATCACGCAGCAATAAATCCGTTATTCAGCTTTGCTCACTCGGCTTTACACCAAAACAAATTTTCATCACAATTCCAATACTTTAGCTCCGAGGAAGCAGACCAAATTTACTCCTCATTTGACAAACACAGCTCCATTGATAGCACTATTTATATCTTAAACAAAAAACGCCCCGATATATATTTAATAATCTTGGAAAGTTTTTCTCAACATCTTCTAAACATCAGGAACGACAATCAACCAATTGTTCCCCATCTCAACGCTCTCGCAAGTCAAGGCATATTTTTCAGTAATTTTTATGCCTCAGGTCGCAGAACTGAACGATGCATTCCTGCCATATTGAGTGCATACCCTGCTCAGCCCACCACAAGCATCATGAAATATGCAAATAAAACCGACAATTTACCATCACTTGCTAAATCATTAAAAAAAGCGGGTTGGGAAACCTCTTATTATTATGGCGGTGATGCCAATTTTATCAACATGCATGCTTATCTCATTTCATCTGGATTTGAAACAATCATAAGCGACAAAAATTTTCCTGATAGCGAACACTATAGCAAATGGGGTGTTCATGACCACGTTGTTTTTAATAAATGCGTCAACGACATCGTAAAAAACAAAAAAAATAAACCTCAATTTAGAGTAATACAAACGTCAAGTAGTCATGAACCATTTGAGGTCCCATATCAACGGCTATCAAACAATATTGCAAATGCTTTTGCCTATACTGATAGTTGTTTGGGGGAATTTATTTCAAAATTAAAGCTACATGGCAAATGGGAGCAATCATTAGTCATCATAACTCCCGACCATTTCGACGCATACCCTATCGACATAACAAAATTTATAGATAAACATCATATCCCATTAGTTTTCACCGGAGGTGCAATAAAACAACCCATGAATATAACCAACATTGGTTCTCAAACCGACATTGCGGCGACATTATTACATCAGTTAGATATACCTCATAATGAATTTATTTTCAGCAAAAACATTTTAGACGCAAATACATCTCATTATGCATTCATATCTTCTCCCACTCTTTTTGGCTTCATTGATAAAGATGGGCATGTTATGTTTAGCTATGAAGCGAATAAAATTATAGAAACAAGTGGCACTGATTCTATCTCCCATCTAAATAATGCAAAAGCTTTTATTCAAAAATTATATAATGACTTAGATAAACGATAACAATATAACCAAAATTAAAATATGCTTGACTTTTTAATCGATTTAGACACTCAAGTTTTACTATTTTTCAATAGTTTTCATTCAACTTTCTTTGACTATTTTATGATGACATTTACAGGGAAAGCTATTTGGATTCCAATGTATGCATCAATTATATATATTCTTTTTCGTCGTTTTGGGTGGAAAATCGCATTATGCTACACATTATCCATACCAATCGTGATTTTATGTGTTGACCAACTATGTGCCTCATTAATACGTCCTTTAGCTGAAAGGCTTCGTCCCACTAATTTAGAAAATCCAATAAGTGCATTTGTCCACATCGTTGATGGTTATCGAGGAGGGAAATATGGATTCCCATCTTGCCATGCGGCCAACTCGTTTGCTCTTGCCACATTTCTCTCATTCCTATTTGCGAAACGCCGATTTACGATTTTCATATTTACATGGGCCTTGATAACATCTTACTCTCGCATGTATCTTGGTGTTCATTATCCCGGAGACTTACTCGTTGGTGCAATAATAGGTAGTGTGATTGGATACATTATTTATTGCATCGCAGAACAAGTTGCTAAGCAGATATCAACACCTCGCAATGTTGAGTCTCAAAACGAATATGCACACTTTTCAATAAAAGGAACAACAATAATTTATCAATTACCCGATATAATGATTGCGATAGGATTGACAACTTCCCTATCAATCATCGCTTACTCATTTATTGCTTGGTTGTAAAATTTCAAACGAATTATTTTTACTAAAAGCAACAATCATTACATAGTTCGAAATAACAATATTATTTTCTTATAGTAATAATCTCACAACGACTTCTTATTAAACATCTTTATTATTCAATAACCCCATTTTATTATGAGAAAGTATTTTTTAATTGCATCTATTTCGTTATTAGCACTCTCTCTTTTATAACTTCGTGCGATGACATTCTTGGAGATCAATATCATTGCGTCGATGAATTTGGCAATACTATAGAATATTATACTCATATTTTGGGGGTTGAGACATGAGCAGAATTATCTATGAAATTTAATGAAAATTGTTACTAATTTCATCATATTGAACTAAATTAATAAATACATTATCTATTTACTATACATTTTTAAGCCCATTTCTTGCCATTTACAAGAAATGGGCTTAAAAAAAACAACCATTTATAGAAATTTTTAAAATAATTATTTAACTTTGCACATCTAACAAAACACTAATTGCCTATGAATATATAACAATTTTTAGTATTTACATATAAATTGGAAAAGCGTATTCGCTATATTCTTGTTCTTGAAACTTAGGAACTTTCACGAGCTACCAAGAGTAAAGCAATGACGCTCACGCCATAGGCGTGGGCTTTACTCGTTAATTTGGTAGCATGGTATCCTAAGACCTCAAGAACTAATATTCGAGTTTCGTCCACGTTTTTTTTGTATATACAAATACATTCTTATAATACGGACGACTATTTATTTTTTATCAACTATTAATATTATTTATTATGAAAAAGTATATTTTTATCTCAGCTGTTGCGTTATTTGCATTTTCTTCATTTTTAGTTTCTTGTAGCGAGGAAGAAGAAGAAACTAAAATGTGTACTTGTGTTGAATATGACTATTACTATGGAGACACATACACAAAACAACTTAATCCCGCAAGTTTTGGGGCTAAATACTGCAGCGATTTAGCAATCAAACTTCGCATGGCAAATGACGACGAAGATTATTCATACGACTGTTATTAATCCAATAATATAAATTGCACATAGTCAATTTATATAGTAAAAAAAGAGGGGAAATGAATATATACAACCTAAAAATCCCCTCTTTTTACATATAAAAACCAACAAATGAATAAACGAATCGAAATCGAATCATATATATTAGGTCTTATATTCCTAATCTCAGGCTTTATTAAAGCGACTAATGCATCTCTCTTTATCTCAACAATTGAAGCATATAATATTGGGATATTAACCGTTTTTGCTCCTTTGGTTATTATAATTGAAGTATATTTAGGCTTATTATTTATTTTAAATAAGCACAAATCTCATATTGCAATTATTGGAGGTTCATTCTTTTTTTTAGTTACATCAATTTTCCTTTATGGCTGGCTATTCAATGGTGTTACTGATTGCGGTTGTTTTGGTAAATTATCTATCTTAGACAATTCCCCATGGTTCACACTATTAAGAAATATCATTTTAATTAGCATGTGTTTTGATATTTATTTCAATAACAAGATTATCAAAACAACTAGCATTAAAGCCCTAAACGTAAAAAACATTACTATTACATGTTCCCTCGTTTTATGTGCTTTTATGAGTGGATATACATCTAAAGCACTCAAAATCAAATCTCAAAAACAATTTGAACCGATACCTATCAGCAACAGTGAGCTACCAAATCTAATTTCAACTTCTCCCGATTCGACTTACTTAATTTTTGCATTCTCATACAAATGTCCCCATTGCATCAACTCAATAAGCAATCTAAACCATTATGAAAAAAGTGGCATTGTCAATAAAGTTATAGCCCTTGCCGTTGAAAACAAGCAATTACAAAATGAATTCAACGACTTTTTTAATCCCACCTTTAAGATAAAGCATATTGAAAAACAAAAATTACATAAACTAACCAAAGCGTTCCCTGTAGCTTATTTCATCAGAAACGACTCTATTATTGACATTGTTTCAGGAGAATTGCCATCAGCCTTTTTATTCAAAAAACATATTACACCTGAATAACAACACAAAATCACTGACCCCTACTGATAATCAATTATTTTTTCCCAATCAATTCAAGTGCCTCTTGAAAGGCATTTTGTGGGGATAATAATTTCAATTCGGTGTCTCGTTTATACCATGTGAGTTGTTTTTTTGCATATACGCGTGTATTTTTCCCTATGCGTGCAACTGCCGTTTCAAAATCCATCAAACCATCAAAATAGGCAAACATCTCTTTATATCCGACTGTATTTAATGAATTAAGATGACGCAAATGAAACACCGAACGAGCCTCCTGCTCTAATCCAGCTACCATCATTGCATCAACACGATGATTAATGCGTTCAAACAGCTTCTCACGTTCATAATTCAACGCCATTTTTATAATTCGAAATGGTCGTTTTTTGACTTTTCCTGTTCTCAATGACGAATACGGAACTCCAGCTTGCATAATTATCTCAATTGCATGAACCAACCTTTTATGGTTATTCAAATCGACTTGATTGTAATATATTGGATCAAGTTTAAGCAACATGGTGCGAAGCAACTCAATTCCACCCTCATGATACATCGCCATCGCTTTTTCTCGAATTTCGGGAGTTATCGTAGGGAGTTCATCAATTCCCTTCGTTACTGCATCAACATACATCATTGACCCACCACACATTACCACATAATCATTCTCTTTCCACAATTCAGGCAACAGTTGCAACACCTCTTCCTCATATTGTGCTGCACTATAATAATCTTCGAGAGAAAGAGTCCCTACAAAATGATGTGGCACCAATGCCAGTTGCTCAGTAGTAGGTGCTGCTGTTCCTATTGGTATTTCACGATAAAGTTGACGAGAGTCGGCCGATAAAATATGGCACCCGTAATTGAGTGCCAATTTTATAGCCAAATCAGTTTTACCCGACCCTGTCGGTCCGGTAACAACGATTAATGTTTTATTACGATTTACGCTCTGCAACGAGTTTTACAATTTCAACAATTACTTGAGTTGCTTTTTCCATTGATGGAATAGGAACAAACTCATAACGTCCATGGAAATTCAATCCTCCGGCAAAAATATTGGGACAAGGAAGACCTTTGAATGAAAGTTGAGCACCATCAGTACCCCCACGAATGGGAACTACTTTAGGAGTAACCTCTGCATTACGCATTGCTTGTTCGGCAATTTCAATCACATGCATTACAGGCTCAATCTTTTCACGCATATTATAATATTGATCTTTTAACTCAAGCGAGGCACAATCGGGAAATTCCTTATTAATTTTACGGGTTAAATGCTCAAATTCTTTTTTACGACGCTCAAAACGGTCTCGGTCGTGATCACGAATAATATAAGTCAATACAGCCTTTTCGACATCCCCCTCAATCCCTATCAAATGATAGAATCCTTCATACCCTTCGGTATGTTCCGGAGTTTCCCAACGAGGCAACATAATCGCAAATTGAGTAGCCACACGCAATGAGTTTATCATTTTATGTTTTGCATACCCGGGGTGAACATTTCGACCCTTGAATGTCACTTTCGCTACTGCAGCATTAAAGTTCTCATATTCAAGTTCGCCAATTTCTCCACCGTCCATTGTATATGCCCAATCGGCACCAAATTTTTGAACATCAAACTTATGAGCTCCAAGACCGATTTCCTCATCTGGATTAAATGCTATGCGAATATCTCCATGTTTAATTTCGGGGTGAGCCATAAGATACTCCATCGCAGTGAGAATCTCCGCAATACCTGCTTTATCATCAGCTCCAAGAAGTGTATTACCATCAGTCACAATCAAATCCTGTCCAGTGTAATGCAATAATTCAGGAAACTGAGTTGGCGACAATACAATCCCCTTTTCGGGATTGAGAATAATATCACTCCCATCATAGCTCTTGACAATGCGTGGATTCACATGACGACCTGACATATCGGGAGAAGTGTCAAGGTGAGCAATAAAGCCAATTGTTGGCACTTCATCAGCAGTATTTCCAGGGAGAGTTGCCATTAGATAACCATTTTCATCAAGCGACACATCTTTCAATCCAAGTTCTTTTAGCTTTTCTTCAAGATATTGAGCAAAAACCATCTGCCCCGGAGTTGAAGGGGTAAGATTAGTTAATTCATCACTTTGAGTGTCAAACTTAACATATTCAAGAAATCTATCTACTACATTCATTGTCTTAAGCAATTCAAGGTTAGTAAATTTATCAGTCTTATTTGTCAATAATTATTATGCAAAGATACTACAAAATCGCCTATTATTCAAATTTCGACCAATCGGTATTACGCATGTCGCCCGATTCGGCAAATTCATTGTGGAATGCAAATGCTGCCTTAAGGGTATGGGGAGTTTGTCCGCCCTTACCCAATTTGAGATAATCCCAAAGAAGTTGTTTATATTCGGGGTGTGCACAATTTTCAATAACTGCTTCAGCACGTTGCACAGGATCTTTACCACGAAGATCGGCAATACCTTGATCTGTAATAAGTACATCAACCGAGTGTTCACTATGGTCCAGATGCGACACCATTGGCACGACATTACTAATCAACCCACCTTTAGTAACTGAGGGGCAACTAAATACCGATAGATAAGCATTTCGAGTAAAATCACCCGAACCACCAATGCCATTCATCATCTTAGTTCCTAATACATGAGTAGAATTGATATTACCAAAGATATCAGCTTCAAGAGCTGTATTCATTGTGATAAGACCTAATCGGCGTACAATTTCAGGATTGTTTGAAATTTCTCCTGGACGAAGCAGAATCTTGTCGTGGAAGAAATCCATATTGTTAAATACTCTATCCATTGCATTGTCAGAGAATGTCAATGAACAAGTACTTGCAAATTTACATTTACCCATTTCCATCAAATCCACAACAGAGTCTTGAATAACTTCGGTGTACATTTCAAATTGAGGTATTTCCTTACTTTCGCCTAATCCGTGAAGCACTGCGTTTGCTACATTTCCCACACCCGATTGCATTGGTAGGAATTCTTTAGGCAGACGACCTGCTTTTAACTCAGCAAGAAGGAAGTTACACACATTTGCACCGATTTGCATCGTAACTGCATCTAAATCGGCAAAACCTTTAACCCCATCTTTAGCCGAAGTTTTAACGACACCGACAATTTTAGCAGGATCAACCTTCAATATAGGAGAGCCTATACGATCACTTGCTTTATAAATAGGGATTTCGCGACGATAAGGAGGATCTAATGGAAGGTATAAGTCGTGTAACCCACGCAACGTTTTAGGGAGAGCATCGTTTAACTCAACAATGATTTTATCGGCAAGAGCCGCAATTGTTGGAGAAATACCGACTCCTGTACCCAAAACAATTTCGCCGTCTTCATTAATATCAGCAGCCTCAATAATAGCCACATCAAGTTTCCCAAACACGCCATATCGCATTTTTTGTGCGAGTTCAGATAAGTGCAAGTCAAAGTAATGAGCATCGTGAGCATTAAGACGTTTACGAAGGTCGGCACTACTTTGATATGGGGTACGCATATTGATTGCATTTGCACGAGCAAGAGCTCCATCAACATGGTCGTTTGTTGATGCTCCGGTAAACATATTTACCTTAAAGTCACGTCCTGCTTCATGTTCTTTAATTGCTAATTCAGCAAGAGCTTCTGTAACAACTTTAGGAGTTCCCGATGCGGTAAATCCAGAGAAGCCTATACTATCACCATTTTTGATTTGCTCGGCAGCTTCTTGTGCCGAAATAAAATTCAATGCCATTTTAGAAAAATGTTTTAATGATATAGTTATGTTAAAATTTTGTTTTTAATATTTCGCTATCAATTATTGCACGCCTCCACCGTTCTACATCAACCTGAGATTCTTCATCTTCTCTCATTGCCATTGATGAGTGTACGTTTGTAATCGATTGTCCCTCTTGCTTAAATGTCGGCATTTCACTTTTTGGTTTTACATCGACTTTTGATTCTTCATCATAGAAGAATGGAGGGAAAATAGTTTTTGGATTCTTCTTGGCTTTGGCTTCAGTATTTTTGCGTTCTTTTTTTGCATCACCAATTATGGTCTTTACAATAAAGAACCCAATTATTAAAATACCTATAATTAATTTGGTAGAATCCATGGTTTTAGTAATTTTGCACAAAATTAGATAATTCTCGCTTCAAATACAAAGTTTTTTATGCATTCTTTTTGTAAGAAGGTTGAGAATTTTCATCATTTTGAACTAATTAGCTATGTCAGAAATCAAAAATGAACCAATAAACGCAACAACCGACCGTCTGCTTTTCATCGAAACATACGGTTGTCAAATGAATGTTGCCGACAGTGAAGTTGTTGCTTCAATAATGGATATGGCAGGTTATGCCGTTACCGACGACATCGAAAATGCCGACGCTATCCTCCTAAACACATGCTCTATTCGCGACAATGCCGAGCAAAAAATCGTATCGCGGCTTCAATATCTCGCCTCATTACGTCGCAAAGGTCGCAAACTCATTGTCGGCGTTATTGGGTGTATGGCAGAACGCGTGAAAGATTCACTAATCAACAATCATGGCGTTGATCTTGTTGCCGGTCCCGACTCATATCTTGATCTTCCCAATCTATTTGCATCGGCTGAAGCCGGAGAGAAAGCAATAAACGTGGAATTGAGCACAACTGAAACTTATCGCGACATTATTCCGTCACGAATCACAGGGAATCGCGTGAGTGGATTCATAAGCATTATGCGTGGTTGCAACAATTTCTGTTCATACTGCATTGTTCCTTATACACGTGGACGCGAACGCAGTCGAGAATCTCAAAGCATACTCAACGAATTAGCCGATTTGCAAGCAAAAGGGTTCAAAGAAGTTACCCTTCTCGGTCAAAACGTAAATAGTTACAATCATGTTGATGCCAATGGGAATACAACAAATTTTGCATCTCTATTGGCAATGATTGCCGAAGCCGCACCCAACATGCGAGTGCGTTTTACCACTTCACACCCTAAAGATATGAGCGACGAGATTATCGCAACTATCGCTCGCTATCCAAATATATGCAACCACATTCACCTCCCTGTGCAATCAGGAAGCAACTCGGTGTTGAAAAACATGAATCGCCGTTATACCCGTGAATGGTATCTCGATCGCATCGCTGCCATTCGTCGTGCAATCCCCGACTGTGGCATTTCGACCGATATGTTTACAGGTTTCTACAATGAAACCGAAGAGGATTTTCAACTCACTCTCGATCTTATGCGTGAAGTTGAATTTGACGCTTCTTTTATGTTTAAGTATTCTGAACGTCCAGGCACTATGGCTTCTAAACACATGCCCGACAATGTTCCCGAAGATGTGAAAATAGATCGACTTAATCGCATGATTGCTCTGCAAAACGAGCTTTCTTTAGAATCTAACCGTCGCGACATCGGAAAAGAGTTTGATGTATTAGTTGAGGGTATATCTAAACGTAGCAAAGACCAATTTGTAGGACGAAATCAACAAAACAAGACTCTCGTATTTCCTCGTGGCAACTACCGAGTAGGCGACACTGTGAGAGTGAAAGTTATCGAAGCATCATCGGCAACCCTCATCAGTGAGTTAGTTGAAGACTAAAACGGAAAGAGGACAACATTTTCACTTATGAAAGAAAAGCTATGGAATAGAAACTACATAGCGGTATGCACTGCAAACTTTCTGCTATTTTTTGCATTCTACCTTTTGTTGCCAATGTTGCCACTCTATTTGCGCGACACATTTAACTCCAATCGACAGTTGATTGGCTTCATTCTTTCGGGATATACTATTACAGCCCTTTTAATTCGTCCTTTTGGCGGTTTTATCGTGGATAGTTTCCCACGCAAACAGGTGCTGTTGATATGCTATTTTCTGTTTTTAATCTTTTTTGCAGGATATATAGTAGCAGGGACTGTTTTGCTGTTTGCTATTATTCGCAGTCTTCATGGATTAGCCTTTGGTGCCGTTACGGTAGCTAACAGCACAATGGCTATTGATGTATTACCCTCATCACGACGTAACGAAGGTATTGGCTATTATGGAGTAAGTAACAACCTCGCAATGGCTATAGGACCATCAATCTCAATGTACCTCTATGACCACCATTTCGATGCCAATATCGTATTCATAATTTCACTTGTGGCAGCAGCAATAGGGTTAGCATGCAATGCTTCAATAAAAGCACCCGCAAAAGAAATCACTATTAATAAACAACCTATCTCGCTCGATCGCTTTATTCTCACCAATGCCACTCCTGAGGTATTGATGGTCGTGTTTTTCTCATTTGCCTACGGCATTCTATCCACATATCTTGCCATTTACGGCAAAGATGAAATAGGGATTGAGAATGGCAGTGGACTATTCTTTACAATCCTTGCCATAGGACTGATTTCGGCACGAATATTCTCTGCTCAATGGGTAAAACGAGGACTGCTCACTCTCAACATTGGCACAGGCATGATTATCACAATTTTGGGCTATATTATTTTTATCTTTTGGTGCAACGAAGTTGGGTTCTACCTATCGGCAGCCATTCTCGGGGCAGGATATGGAGCTATGTGCCCATCATTTCAAGCCGTCTTTATCAACCTCGCACACAACAATCGCCGTGGGACAGCCAACTCTACATACCTCACTTCTTGGGACCTTGGTCTCGGCATTGGAGTACTCGTTGGTGGAGCTATCGCACAACGCCTCTCCTACCACGACGCCTATATAATAGCCTTAGCAATGTGCATCATCGGAGCAATCCACTTTTTTATCCACACAGCATCACACTTCAATCAAAACAAGTTGAGATAAAGATCATATATAATTGTCCCTGATTTTATTTCAAGCCCAATCAAATAAAATATCAACGAAACGACACATTTTTCAGTCCCCATTGTAAACATTTTATGCAACTGCTATGTTAATCAATCAGTAACATTGTTTAACCTACATAAAAGCATGAGTTATGGCTCAAATTGATTTCTCAGTTGCTCCGATCCACCCCGGCGAGGTAATAAAAGACGAGATAGGATATAATAAAATCTCACAACGCTGTTTGGCAAAAGAAATTGGAATGTCATATTCGGCATTAAACGAGTTACTCAACGCCCATCGTCCGCTAACGATTGAGGCTGCTTTGAGAGTGGAAGCTGCCTTGGGACTTCGTGCTGATATTCTTATGCGAATCCAACTAAACTACAATCTCTATCAAGCTCGCCACAACTCAGTTCTTTCAAAACAAATCGACAATGTAAAATATATTGGTGCTTTTCCCTTTGCATAAACGATAAAAGGGAAAAGCACATTACAGCACATTTCCCCTTTTGACAATTTACATAAAAACTTCGTTTACGTGTTACATATTAAATTTCACTCCGGCAAAATAGGTGCGTGGAGCTGTGGGTCCGTAGAAATAAGCCGAGTCTCGGAATGTTCCTTTGTCGAGGTCTTTTTGGAATGCGTTGAAAATATTTTTCACGCCGGCATTCACTTGCATACTCAACTTACTTCCTAATGGGATTGTATAATTTAACTTCACATTAAAATCAAAGAAATCGGGAGTGTGCACCAATTCATCTTTTGTGATATACCCATACTTTATATATTCATTATAATATGGGTCATCGGGAAGAACCTCTCCGGGGGCATAATGAGGCACATACATTCGTCCGGTATAAACTCCCGATAACGCCCAATCAAGGTTACGGAATAGCGTACCACTCAATGTGAAGTAGCCATACAAATCAGGCGTACGCATCATATTTTTTGTAGGAGCTACAGTTGGGTCTTCACTCCATTGTTCCGGTATTTTATATTGACTACGTTGCCATGTAGCTCCAAGTTGTAATGCAACATCTTTTCCATGAGCTATTTTGAAATCAAGATTAGCACCATATACATGAGCACCACTACCATTGCGACGCACTTTTATATTTGTTTTTGTTGAATCAGAACTTTCTTCAAGCACAAACACATCATTGAGAGTTGTATAAAATCCCTCAACCAACAGATTTGCCTGCCAATGACCTATATTACACACCCAGTCAATCGAGCCACTAAAAGAATTTGAACGTTCGGGTTTTAGATTCTCATCAAGTACAATCAATGTTCCCTCGCCACCAACAGCTGTAATATGAAGGTCTTCGTCGTATGCCTGTGGTGCACGGAATCCGGTTGACCATGTAGCACGAGCTTGGAATTTGTCGTTTGCTTTATACATCAAATTCACACGTGGACTTAAAATAGGATTTTCTATGAGATTATGATTATCTAATCGCAAACCGGCAAGTAAGGTAAAATGTTTCATTTTCCATTCATTTTGCACAAATGCACCAAATATTTGAACATCTTGTTTCATATCACGATTATATCCCACCATCACATCATGCATTGAATTGTTTTGATATTCAACCCCTGCTGTAAATGTTGCAGGGGAAATCAACACTTTATCATAATTTAGGATATACATACCACCCACTACCCAAGTCAAATCATCGGTTTTGCCGTAAGCATTAGCATCTTGTTGTGCTCCATAATAACTATTGCGATTAATATCTTGTAACGAAGTATAAAGCGACATGCGATGCTTATACTCATTCCATGATTGCTCATAACATAATCCTCCACTATTTATCACATGGCGTGTTTGCTCTGTAATATCGGTTTGAAATGGCTCCGCATCAAATTTATTACCACCGCGTCGAAACTCATTAGTAGTGTGATATTCCAAGCTCAATCGACTAAACATTGATGGTCGATAATAGGCATTAAAACCGAAAGAATTTAGATTTAGTAATCCCACTTCAGAAAATCCGTCATAATTTGCATCGTATGGGTTACGATTGCGATAGGTTTCATATAGAGCAATCCCATATTTATTATCTTCCGACACTATCGACGCATTTGCATTGACTACCTCCTCCCATGCTCCGCCATTCATATTTGAGATAGTAGTACCTACACTAAATGAATTATTAATAGGGTCTTTTGTGATGATATTAATTGTTCCACCTACAGCATTTGCACCAAAGAGAGCTGAACCTCCACCTCGCACCACTTCTATGCGATCAATCATATTTACGGGAAGCTGCTCAAGGGCATACACTCCCGAAAGTGCACTCACTATTGGACGACTATTTATCAACACCTGCGAATAAGGACCTTCCAATCCATTGATACGCACCTGTGGGAATGCACAGTTTTGACAGCTATTCTCAACTCGAAGCCCTGATTGATAGTTTAGTGATTGAGCCAAGTCGGTTGAACTCGTGCGTTCAAACAACTGATGATTCAACACATTTACCACCACCGGAGCTTCACAACGACGCACTGCATTACGTGAAGCCGACACCACAAGATCATCAAGTTGCACACTGCTTGCATCAAGCTCCACATCAATATGTTTTAACTCATGACCTTTTATCATGATTTGCACCTCTTTATTGGCATACCCCATACTTTGGAATCGTAACGTATATTTGCCATCGTTGAGATTTTCAATAAAAAACTCGCCTCCATCGCCTGCCATTACTCCACTTCCGGTTTCTACCACATAGACCGTTGCATACGAAATGGGGTCGTGTGAACCATATTCAAATACATGTCCGGAGATTGCATTTTTCTTAAACTTATCAATATTTATAGCACTGCCATAACAATGTGAGTGGGTGTGCTCATGCGAATGTTCATGTTGATCTCCAAGAGCAACAGCATTCATTGAGATACATGTGCCTATAAACATAGCCACACATACCATAATTATTTTTTTCATTTGAAAATTTGTAATTATTGGTTGTTAAAATTTCATACTTTAAGTTTAGTCAGTATTTTTAACAACAAATAGGAGGAGCACGCAACGCAACCGAAGCAATGCACGCATTAATTACATCATAGTATTTATCAATCGCATTAAGCTCTTCTATGCAAGTACGGAATACCTTTATTTCGTCATCGGTGTCATATTCAAGACCATTGAACGAGCTTAATTGTCCTATTACTATTATTTGCGAAGATGAGTGAGAGTGGTTACTGCTTGTAAATGGGTGAGAGTGCACCACCATAGTGCCGTCAACATTGTGAGCGTGCACAAACATTGTAACACCCACTTTATAACTCATTAACAATACCAATAATAGTATTGCATCAAGAGATTTATGACGTCCAACACTCATCTTATTTGAAATTATTCTAAATAATACGAATGCAAAGTTACATTATTTTTTTTATTTTATAACCAAAATCTTTTAACTTTTTATCATTTTTACATTCAAAACTCTTGACAACGGCTCTTGAATGTATTAATTTTGCAGATTATATTAGGTATAGTAGTGTTTTATACCTAATGAAATAATATCTCTATGAATAAAAAAAGGAATTCAGCAATCTCGACTTTTAGCACGCAAATCACTTCTACCATAAGTGTTGCATTAGTGCTTTTAGTATTAGGAATTGTGGCATTTATGGGCGTTGCCACACATCATATTACCACCGATATTAAAGAAAATCTTGGATTTGTTGTTATGCTTGATGACAACATTTCTGAGTCAGGCATAAATTCACTTAAACAAAAATGGGCAAAAGAGCCATACGTAGCAAGCCAACAATTCATCTCGGCTGAGGAAGCATTAAAACAAGAATCGGAACGTATGGGCGAAGATATTCTTGAAATGATGGCAGGAGTAAACCCTTATCAGCCCGAATTTGAAATAAAAGTAAAATCACATTACGCCACACCAGATAGCATTGAAAGCATAAAAGCTTCATTAATCGGCACTCCCGGAATCAGCAACGTAATAACCGACACCACGATGGCTGATGAGGTAAACACCACCATACACAATGTGATTATTGCATTGGGGATTATTGTTCTTGCATTGCTACTAATTTCTTTTGTTTTGATAAACAATTCTGTAAGACTGACTATATATTCAAAACGATTCATCATTCACACTATGAAGCTCGTTGGAGCTACCGGTGGATTTATTCGCCGACCATTCATGATAAATAACATTTTTCATGGTTTTATCGCTTCAATTATTGCCATTGCGACACTTGCTTCAGTTTTTTATTACTTACGTTCTATCGAATATTCTGTATGCGAATCAATCTCGTGGATTGAAGCAGGAATCATATTTGGAGCATTGACAATAACCGGAGTTATCATTTGTGCGATTTCGGCACTATTTGCAACAAATAAATATTTACGCACAAGCTACGACGACATGTTTAAGTAGCTATCAATCGAAAATTTAAGTTAAAAATATAATGGCACAAAAAACATTTAATCAACCAACCAAAGAAAACAAACGAGTTGTTTTCCCTCTTCACAAAGTCAATCTCATCTTAATGGCAATAGCCGGAGCAATGATTGTGTTAGGATTTTTATTGATGACTGGCGATAGCTCATCAATGGAAAGCTTCAATCCCGACATCTTCAGCACTCGTCGCATTGTTATTGGTCCAACAATAGCTTTCCTTGGATTTATTTTTATGGGATTTGGTATCATATATCGTTCAAAGAAAGAAAATAACGCATAATGGACATTCTCGATTCGATTATTATAGCCATCGTTGAGGGCTTAACTGAATTTCTACCTGTGTCTTCAACCGGACACATGATTATAGCACAAAATCTATTGGGGGTAGAAAGTTCTGATTATGTAAAAGCATTTACGTTCATTATTCAATTTGGAGCAATACTTTCTGTTGTTTGGCTATATTGGAAACGTTTTTTCCAACTCAACAACACCCCTGCTCCCGATGGTGCAGGCTGGGTTAAACGCATACTTCACAAATATGATTTTTATTGGAAACTATTCATTGCTTTTATTCCTGCAGCAGTGTTAGGACTTTTATGCAATGATTTTATCGACGAAATGCTTGAAAAAGTGTGGGTGGTGGCTGTAATGCTTGTTATTGGTGGCATATTTATGCTTTTCTGCGATAAGCTTTTCAACAAAGGCAGCGAAAAGACCATCCTTACTGAAAAACGAGCGTTTATGGTGGGACTTTTCCAATGTATATCAATGATACCCGGAGTTTCTCGTTCCATGGCAACAATCGTGGGCGGTATGTCGCAAAAAATGACACGCAAAGTAGCAGCTGAATTTTCATTTTTTCTCGCCGTTCCCACTATGCTTGGAGCAACCGTTTATAAATGCTATAAACTAATCAAAGTTGGTGGCACAGAACTAATTACCAACAACCTCGACACATTGATTATTGGAAATATTGTAGCATTTATCGTTGCTCTGCTTGCTATTAAATTCTTTATCAACTTCGTATCAAAGCATGGATTTCAAGCATTTGGGTGGTATCGTATCATAGTAGGAGGAGCAATTCTTGTTATGCTCGCATGTGGCGTTAATTTGCAAATAATGTAATCTATATTGACTATGTTTAATCCTTTAGAAGGAGAAATATTATATATCGATAAACCTCTTCACTGGTCATCGTTTGATGCAGTGAAACGTGTGCGTGGCATCATGGCCCGTCGTCTCAAAATCAAGAAAATAAAAGTGGGACATGCCGGCACTCTTGACCCATTGGCTACGGGTGTAATGATTATTTGCACCGGCAAAGCGACCAAACGCATCGACGAGCTACAAGCTCACACAAAAGAATATGTGGCAACAATTGCATTGGGAGCAACAACTCCGTCATTTGACCTTGAAACCGAAATAGATGCCACCTATCCCACCGAGCATATCACTCGCGAAATGGTAGAAGATGTGTTGAAAAAATTCACAGGACGCATTGAACAAGTGCCACCGGCATTTTCGGCATGTAAGATAGATGGCAAACGTGCTTACAAAATGGCACGCAAAGGGAAAGAGGTAGAGCTTAAGGCCAAAGTTCTTGTCATTGACGAAATAGAGTTGTTAGAATATTCACAACAATGCATCGTTGTGAGAGTTGTATGTAGTAAAGGCACATATATACGTGCCCTTGCTCGCGACATTGGCGAGGCTCTTAATTCAGGCGGACACCTCACTGCCTTGCGACGCACTCGTGTGGGCGACGTAAAAGTTGAAAACTGTCTCACTGTCGATCAAGCAGTTGAAATGCTCAACAACATTGAAATCATAATACCCGAAACACCTATCAACAATTAATTTTATTGAATAAAACTATAAATCACATAACAATACATTAATTATGAAGCTATCACAATTCAAATTCAAGCTCCCCGAAGAACTCATCGCACAAGAACCAACATTGGGTCGCGATGAATCTCGACTCATGGTCGTGAATCGCAAAACCGGAGAAATTCAACACGAATATTTCAAAGATGTAATTCAACACTTTGACGAAGGGGACATCTTCATTTTTAATGACACTAAAGTATTCCCTGCTCGTCTTTATGGCAATAAAGAAAAAACAGGTGCTTTAATTGAAGTTTTTTTGCTTCGCGAGCTAAATGAAGAACATAAACTTTGGGACGTTCTTGTTGAGCCCGCTCGTAAAATTCGCATTGGCAACAAGCTATACTTCGGAGAAGACGAATCAATGGTAGCAGAAGTCATTGACAACACAACTTCTCGCGGACGTACACTTCGTTTTCTCTTTGATGGCAGCCACGAAGAGTTTAAGGCGGCGTTATTCCGTTTGGGAGAAACACCACTTCCCGACTATATCAAACGCAAACCTAATGAAGATGATGCTGAACGCTATCAATGTATCTTTGCTAAAAATGAAGGTGCTGTAGTTGCACCTGCAGCAGGCATGCACTTTAGTCGTGAATTATTGAAACGCATGGAAATCAAAGGTATCGAGCAAGGATTCCTCACCGTTCATAGTGGTCTTGGCAACTTCCGTGAAATCGACGTTGAAGACCTCACTAAACATCGAATGGATTCAGAACAAATGGCAGTGAGCCCCGAACTTGTAACTAAAGTAAATGCGATTAAAGATGCCGAGCACAAAGTGTGTGCGGTTGGCACTTCTGTACTTCGAGGAATAGCAAGTGCAGTATCAATGGGCGGACACATGAAAGTATTTGAAGGTTGGACCAACAAGTTTATCTTCCCTCCTTACGATTTCACTGTTACAGATGCTCTTATAAGCAACTTCCATTTGCCTTACTCTACTATGCTCATGATGGTGTCGGCTTTTGGAGGATATGAATTGACAATGGAAGCATACGAACAAGCCGTAAAAGAACAATATCGTTTTGGAGCTTACGGTGATGCCATGCTCATTTTATAACAGTTTGTATGGTATTGAACGAACGCGATAGCCGTCACGAGCAAGTGCTTGCGGCGGCTCGTCAAATGATGATAGCAGCTCGCACTGCTCCAAAAGGGAAAGGTGTTGACATTATCGAAATTGCTCTCATTGATGGCAATGACCTAACTCGTTTGTCAAATAAAATGGTGGCAATGGTTGAAGAACATGGCATGAAGTTTTTCCTTCGCGACGCCGACAATATTCTTCAAGCCGAATGTGTTATCCTTATAGGAACGCAACAGCTCTCTCACGGATTAAATTGTTCGCATTGTGGTTATACCACTTGTGAAAGCAAACCGGCAACAGTGCCTTGTGCTCTTAATTCTATAGATGTGGGCATTGCCATAGGCTCAGCCTGTGCAATGGCTGCCGATTTACGTCTTGACACTCGTGTTCTCTTCTCGGCTGGTTTGGCAGCTCAACGCCTTGGCATTCTTAATAACTGTAAGCAAGTTTTCGCAATAGCAATTTCAGCTTCATCAAAGAATCCATTCTTCGATCGAAAACCCAAAGAGGAAAACAAACAATAACCATATCTATGGCCGATACGTTCTACACCCTTGATGCTCCTGCCGAAGGGCTATACAAAGAGAAGATGAGTAAATTTCTCTCCTTTGCTGTGCCTGTAAGCTCGGCAGTCGAGGCTAAAGAAGTAGTTGCCAAATATCAAAAAGAATACTTCGATGCACGTCATGTATGTTGGGCTTATATGATAGGAACGGCTCGTAATGAGTTCCTTAGCAACGACAATGGAGAACCAAGTGGCACTGCCGGGAAACCCATTTTGGGTCAAATCAACTCTTTTAACCTCACCAACATTGTCATCATCGTAGTGCGTTACTTTGGAGGTATAAAGCTCGGCACTTCGGGGCTTATCGTAGCCTACCGCGAGGCTGCTCGTGAAGCGATTCTCGCAGGCAACATAATAGAATGTCACGAAATGGCATCTATTACATTTAACTTCCCCTATCTCGCAATGAACGACGTGATGAAAGTCGTAAAAGATTCAAACATAAAAATAACAAACCAAGTGTTTGATAATGCTTGCGAAATGACGATAACCACACGCCTCGATAATCGTGAAGCTGTAGCTAATAGGCTACTTGACATCGATGGCGTTACTTTTAATGAATAATCATTTTACTCATATAACCATGAAGAAATTATTAACATTTATCATTGCCTTTATGGCACTGTCGGCAACTTCAGCCGAAAAAAGCATCATCATTGATGGCAAAATAAATAACTCTAAATTTTACCCTGGCACCGTTCACGACTACAAAGTATATATTCCAAAACAATATGATGGAACTAAACCGGCTTGTTTATATTTAGGTCTTGATGGCATACTCTATAATGCAACAGCCGTTATGGATACACTCATTACCAACGGCGAAATGCCTGTAACAATAGGTGTATTTGTAAAACCCGGTCGTATCGCGAATGATAGCACTGTGATTCGCTACAATCGCAGCAATGAATTTGACCGAGTAGATGACACATTTGCTCGTTTTATCGAAACTGAGTTACTCCCTGCTGCCGAAAGTCACACACTCGCCGACGGTCGCACTATCAAAATATCAAAAGACCCTAACGACCGTGCAATTTCTGGTGCAAGCAGTAGTGGTATAGCTTCATTTAATGCCACATTCTTGCGACCCGACCTATTCAGTCGCATCTACACCACATGTGGCACATTCGTATCAATGCGAGGTGGACATGAATACCCTGCACTCATTCGCAAATACGAACCTCGCCCCATACGAGTATTTATCCACGACGGCTCAAACGATATTTGGAACGCTCTATTCGGGCATTGGTACGAACAAAACCAACTCGTAGCCTCTGCTCTTGAATTTGCAGGATATGAATACAAAGCCGTATGGGACGACGGCAACCACAGCATTAAAAATGGATCTCGCCTATTCCCCGAAGCTATGCGTTATCTTTGGAAAGACTATCCCGCCCCAGTAAAGGCTGGTAAATCACAAAACAATATGCTTCAAGCGATACTCCTTGAAGGAGAAAACTGGATTGCACATCACGGCAAAATGCCAAAAGTTACCGAAAAATATGCAACATCTCCCGACGGCAAACTATTCACTGAAACAGAACCAAACTCCGACTGGCTCATTAGTTACACCGTTGATGTCGAAGGTAAAAAATATAATCGCCAACAATATTATTGGCTACATAACACCTTGCACCAATATTTTGACATCATTGGCATGCTATATGCTACCGACGGAAATCTTTATGTTGCAACAAAAATGGGCATCCAAGTTTGCGATCACAGCGGACGTGTGCGAGCAATCCTCCCTTACCCAACTACTAGCGATATTGCAGCATTTGCCTTTGAAGGAAACAATCTTTATGTAAAAGATGTAAACGGCAATATTTTCAAACGCAAGATCAACGCCACAGCCCATCCCGCTGGTGCACCTAACGTAACCTACAAATCACAAGGCGAAGGATAATAAACAAAAGGCATTATATTAAAGGAGGTGTGTCTGTTCTATTTTGAACTAAGACACACCTCCATTTATTAGATTTTAGTGCTTATTTTTTTACTTCTTGCATCCACTTTCCATCAACCAATACCATGTTGAATTTTTGAGTGTCGGTAGAACCATCTCCATAAGTGACATCATATTTCACTTTTGCAGTTTGTCCATCTTCTGCAATTTCTTCACTTACGAGAGTGTATGATTCAATGCCACCTTTCTTTTCCATTTGTTTTTCACCTTTTTCCTTAAACAAAGACACATACATTTGTTTTGTTTGTTCAATTTCTTCAGGTGTTGCATTCTCACTCATTTTGATTGTTTCAACAAAACCTTCATAATCTTTAGCTTTGATGAGTTCAATACATTCAGCTGCTGCACCTGCAGGAGTTGCAGAGTTACCACCACATGATGTTGCCATTAAAGCAAATACACACACTAATGCTAAAAAAACTTTTTTCATAATTAAAACAGTGTTTAGAGTTAATAAATAGGGTTAGTAAATAAATATTGATTTAAGTTTATCATTATGATATATATCTGACGGCATTATATAGTCATTTGTCATTCCCGGGACATTAATTGAAGTTATTCGCCCTTGAGCAAGATCTATACCAATTTTTTCATAAAGATGTTGTAACAGTTCTGTACAATATAGCTTAGTAGTATCGGATAAATCATAATTATGATCAAATGGCACTTTTTGCTTAACCTTTTCAATAGCCAATTTACTTAATAGGCAACATTTGGTTGAGTCTAAATCCATTCTCATTATTTCGCCCATGACAGCAGCCTCCGGTGCAAAGAATTTATCTATTCGTTCCATTACAATTAGGTCGTAATTCGGAAGTTTTGGATTTTCTCCGGGAACAGCGTGAACAACCATCATTCCACTATCGCATTCCACTACAATGCCCACATGTGAATATTTCCCATCAGCATCATTAAATAGCACAACTTCACTTGCCATGCTTTCGCCTCTACGAAAAACGATATCTCCTTGTTGAATTTTTTCAATTGGGATTTGTGGTAACGACTTTTTCACTGAGCCATCACATTGAAGCATCATCATTGAAATGATAACTATTATACTTGAATTTATATATCGAGATATAGCTTGTGGCATCTTGCAAAAATTCAATCATTACAAATGACAACACTCGTTTTCGCGAATTTAGTGAATATTTATTATTATTCCTAATGTTTTATTATATATTTATAAAAAAATATTAGTACCCGCAAACAAAATAAAGCCCGAAGATTTCTCCGGGCTTTATTTCCTAGGTTTTCAAATTATTTATTTCACAATAACTTTAGTTACTATTCCATCAACACGCACAAGATAAACACCAGTTTGGCATGAAATATATGCTTCGTTTTGGCTAATCATATTTCCCTGCATGTCAAACACTTCGATTGATTGAGTTTCGCCCAAAATTTCAATATAACCGTTACCAGATGTTACAATCGCATCTTCAGTTTCAGCTTCTTCAATGCCTGTATAAGCCTTAACTTCAAAAGTGTACATTGTTGCAAGTTGCCCCGGAACATATTGATAGAGACTAACAGTGTTATCTTTGTTTATTTCAGCAATTATGCAGTTTGGATTTGGCGAAACTGCTGTTGTAGTGAGTTCTTCAGTGTGTGTTGCCACCACTACATTATTTGTCAAATCTACAACTTGGAATCCATCACGATATGATGTGCCGATAGGCTCTACTCCATAATACACATCTCCTAACTTAAAGATAGTACCACCTTGGGTTGTTTTAATACCATTGTCGGCATAAGCTACAAATGAACTACCATTGCTATGATAGAAATATTTATTATTTCTGTTCCTTACCGCAATATCGTTTGAGGTATAATCATCGCTCAATGGCAGTGCGATTGATTGTCCATCAGCAGTAACTGCACCTACAGCAATAGCCTCTGCTGATTGTTGCACACCATTTTTGAATATAATTTTAGCCACAGATGTCGCACCACTTGGGAAGAGATATAATGCACCACCATTGCCCATTATGTCGCCTGAAGCCTTGCCAAGATATTGCATTTGTGCAGCTGCTACACCAGCAGGCATTGTGATTGTCAAATCTTTCATTGATGAGCCACCTGCAGGAAGAACTTTCATAGCAGTATTACCACCAGCATACATTGAAGTTGATACGATAACATTACCTGCAGCATCGCTTGTGATTGCGGTACCTGCGGCAGAAGTTACACCTGTATCAGTTTTACCATCTTCGTTCCAATAGTAAAGTTTTGAAGCAGAGTGATCGTTAACATAAATCTTGCCATCAAAAGCAGTTGCCCAACGGCTTGCCGTATTAGCTACAAGATGACCTTCAGTGTGAGCCCATTCTTGAGTCAAAGCATAACCTTCTGCCGCTTCTTCATTATCACTCAAATCTTCGCCTTGTGCTTCGATTGTAAAGCCATACTGAGATGCAGCCTCAGTTGCAAACGCATTATTTGAACGAGGAATACTAAACGCCTTTAGTATTTCGCCATTATTGCTCACTGCATAAATATTATTTGTTCTATCCCATGCGATATCGTTAATATTCTTACCCATTCCGTGAGTAATACGGATACGTTCAGTCAATGTAGGAGTATTATCGCTTGAATAAGAGATGTCATAGATTGAAAGTGTTGTTATTGACGATGCAATAGCGATTTGAGTGTAATCGTGATTGAATCGGATACCACCTCCTCCACGCACGGTTGTTATATCAAGATATTTTTGATTACCTTGTGAATCAATATAGATAAGTGCTGGTTGTGTTGCACTTGGAGCATCTCGATATTGGCAATACCATAAACCACCACGATTATCGTAGCAGAGGTTAGTTCCAGAGTAGTTTACTGTATATTTACCTGATAGTGTCGATACCGGGCTTGCCGCACTACTCCAATTAGCATTAGAGCCAAGAGCGTATTGGTCAACGCGAGATGCTGCAGTTGCTGTGTTTGTAAATAATGTTGCTTGACCTGAAAGCATTGCAAGTGTTAAATTCTCGCCACCTCCTTTAACATCAAAACCAATATTAGGTGCTGAAATAAATGTAGAGCCATTTTCATAGGCATATGTTGTCGCATTTAATGAGCCTCCTGTGAATACATTTGAGAATGATGCGTCATTTTGTTGTAATGCAGTAGCATCGGGCACTTCAAGAAGATAACTACCGCTATCATTTTGACGTGTTACAAAAATACGCCCATCTTCAGCAATACGCACTTTACGGAAGTCAGCTCCCGATTTAGATCCTACAGTTTGGTCTATTGCTACACCTCCGGTGTAAACATATTTACCTGTTATCCAGTTTTGGATACCAATAAATCGAGGAGTAAACATATAAAGACCTTGACCTCCATTAGAGTAACTATAGTGAACAGAACTTGAACTTGCACGACCTTCGGTTACATAAATGCGACCAAAATAAGGAGACTCAAAGTTACGGTCAACATCAACACCTTGTGGGTGATTAAAACGAATTGACTTAAATTCTTGTACTGCATCTTTTGTTGCACCGGTTACCTCTACAGCCCAAGTGTAATCACCTGCGGACAGACCTGAAAGGTCAATTTCGGCAGAGTGTCCGGCTTCAGTGCATTTATCACTACCCAAAGCAACCGTTTTAGCCACAATACCATTTTTCATCAATACAACATTTACTCCGGTTGCTGCAGTATTAAGCACATAATTCACTGTTAATTTATTATCGTTAACCTCTCCGGTTACTTCAAATGCAAATGGGTTTGCTGTTCCTGTGGCAGGAGTAACCTCTACGGGAGTTCCGGGTTCGGGTTCTGGCTCGGGATCAGGAGTTGTACCTCCCAATGAATAAACTGCGATACCCGAAGCAACTGCACGTTCACTTCCATCGGCAGGTTTTGTTACCAAAGAGCCATTAATAGTCATTTGTGCCGAACCACCACCATCGACTTGAAGCACTGTTTGTGCGCCAAATTGCTTCATAATATAGCTTGCTCGAGTACATGTTGCTCCATACGACACTCCTTCTGCTTCATTTTGCCCTTTATCAACTACACACATAATGAGCTTTGTTCCGGCAGAGTTAATCCCATAAAGCGAACGAGCATAAGCAGTTGTATTATAAGTCTCATCGGTAGCACGAGTTGTGATTGAGCCATTTTGCATCACTATAGCATTTCCGGCTATAACATTTGTAAATGCAGGGGTAGCACCTCCACTTGTTGCTTCCCAATAATACTTAAATTGCATTTTATCGCCAACAGCCAATGTTGCCAACACATTTTGGCTTACACCGGGAGCTGCAACAAGCACAAAGTCATAATCGCCACGAGTACCACCCGAAGTGTTAGTTTTAATTGCTCCTACTGTTGCTTTTACCCATGAATTATTAGCCAATGTTTGACCGGCGTCCATTTTGAGATAAATCTCAATAGATGTACCTGTCACTTCTGTTCCGGGTTGACCTGCTGAGGTATTAAGCACCTTAAATGCACGGTCTTTTGGGAATTCTGGGGTAAACAATGCCATGTAATCGCTCGCGATACAATATTTATTTACCTCTGTAATTTGCAACACATTAGTAGATTCATCACTACCCCATTTTGCCGGACACATAGCCTTAACTATAGTCTTATAGTTACCTATTACAGCCTTACCATCGGTTGTGATACCTAATATACCTGTACGAGTAGGTCCTCCATTCCATTGGTCGTTAGTCCAATTGGTTTCGGTTTTAATTACACCATTAACCATACAACCACCCAATAGTGTATTTGTTGCATGAACACCTGCCGATGTACCGGATTGAGTTGACATTGACCAAAAGTGTCCGTTTTGAGTTACAACAGCATTGCGACTTGCATTCTTTTTGCGAGTGTAAAAGTTAGTCATTTTCTCTGTTTTCAACAATGCATCACTTGCTGTAAAGGCTTCAACTGCTACGTTTGAATTTGTTAAATCCACCTCAACAATACTCACATTACATGACGATGGAGCTGTGAATCGCATACGAGTGTGCTTTACGCCCGAACTTGGGGTAGAAGAGCCTGTTACCGTGTATGTGTAAGTTTCTCCTCCGGCGGTAAAAGACTCGGCATTTACCAATATTGCACACGCAAATGCCGTAAGTGTTAGTAAAATCTTTCTCATGATATATTTTAAGTTAGTATTTTTTACAAAAATAATTTTTTTATCTTATAATTCCAAAGTTATATCAATTTCCTTAATAAAAAAGCCCTTTCTAACTAACAGAAAGGGCCTTCATATCAAATCAAAATTTTCAAATTATTTTTCTTCAATAGTCACTGCACGACCAAGAGCTTGATATTTTTCGCCAAGGTCAACGAGGTTAGTGTGGTTAACTGTAGCTTCAACTTGTGCATCAGGTACACCAAGTTTATTAAGTTGTTTCTTAACACCATTCACACGATTGTGGCGAAGACGAGTGTTGATTTGGTCATTACCGGTGTAATTGTCAGCCCAACCAGTGATAACATACTTAGTGTTAGGGTTATCTTTCATAACGTCAGCTACAGCTGTCAACAAGTTAACATCTTTTTTAGTGAGTTTGAACACGTTTTTAGGATAGTAAATTGTTGCAAGAGGAGCTTTTTCTACGATAGCTTCTGGCTCTGGTTTTTCAAGACAAGCTTTGAGTTGTTGTTCAAGGTCAGCAATACGAGCTTCAGCTGCTTGAAGACGTGCACGTAGCGGATCGCAGTTTTCAGGTTCTGGACAAACAGGAACGATAGGTGCACTCCATTCACGCTTGTTGAATAAGTAAGTTAAACCGAGATATGCTTGTACATCGTGAGCTGTTTTGTTCCAACCTTCACCTGCCTCATCACGGTGGTTATCGATACCACTATAACGAATATCAAGAGATAGTTGCAAAGCATCACAAACTCTAAATGAGTTAATAATACCACCACGGAAAGTGATTACACGGTCATTGTTGTATGCCCAACCATTCTCTGAATATGAATATTTTTCATCTGGGTCTGGAGTAGTTGAAGTGTTATAATCTTTAGAGAAAGACCAATAGCCACCACCTCCAACGTATGCAGAGATATTATAAACGCGACCGGGTTTATAACCACAGAACCAGTTAGTAAGGTTCAACATCACATCAAATACAGGACCTACTTCTGAGAATTTTTGTTTGTAGTATTTATCCTTAATCATATTTTCGTCCCATAAGATACCGGTACCTTGAGGAACAGATGACAAACCTTTACATTGCAACCAGTTCACACCTGCACGAAGACCGATAATTGGAGAGAACCATTTACCTACATACAATGAAGCCGCAGGAGAGAAACGATCACTCCAACAACGTTCATTGTCATTAGGAGAGATATAGAATCCGACACCACCCTCAGCTGAGATAAACCAGTTGTCTTTGAAACGATTAAATAGATAACCTTGAGAAGGATCTTCTACATAAGTTATCTCTTGTGCATTCTGAGCCATAGTTGCTTGACCCAAGAAAAGAACACAAATGAAAGATAAGAATGTAATTTTTTTCATAGAAATATTACTAATTTATAATTATTATTTTCCTACTTATATATAATACGATGCTAAGTTACACTATTTTACCCAAAAAAGAACTGAAAAATAATAAAATTTCTTTATTTATAAAGATTTTTTAACTTTTTAATTTTATTTTTGCTTAATTCTTAGTTATCAAAGCATTGATTTTACCTCTTTGAGAATATTCTCAACCGTGAATCCGAATTTTTCATCTAACACTTTGAAAGGAGCTGAAGCACCGAAACGGGCAAGACCATAAATCTTTCCGTTTGCACCAACCACGCTACTCAAAACTGAAGGAAGACCGGCAGTCAAACCAAAGACAGGAACATCTGCAGGAATTACCGATGCCTTATATTCTGCATCTTGACTGTTGAACAATCCGATTGAAGGAACAGAAACAACGCGAGTTGCAACACCGTCCTCTTCAAGCCTTAATGCTACGTCCCATAACAACGACACTTCCGAGCCATTTGCCACAAGAACAATTGCAGGGTTTTCAGCATCTTTCACTACATAACCACCACGTCGCACACCTTGAGCATCGGCATAACGATTGCCAGATATTGATGGAATATCTTTTACATCTTGACGAGTGAGAATCAACCCGGTAGGAGTATCCATATTTTCCATCGCCATCTCCCATGCAACTGTTGTCTCTGCACTATCTGCAGGACGAAGAACAAGCATTGCAGGACGACCGCTTAGGTTATTCATTTGTTCTAATAGACGAATTTGAGCTTCTTGCTCGATTGGTTCATGAGTCGGACCATCTTCGCCAACACGGAATGCATCATGCGACCACACATATTTCACAGGAAGCTCCATTAATGCAGCCATACGCACCGCAGGTTTCATATAGTCAGAGAACACAAAGAAAGTTCCACAAGCAGCCATCATTCCACCATGAAGCACTATACCATTCATAATTGATGCCATTGTCAATTCAGCAACTCCGGCATGGAAGAACCCACCTGTGAAATCGCCTTTCATGAGAGCACCTGTTTTTTTCAAGAATGCTTCAGTTTTATCTGAATTAGCGAGGTCGGCCGATGAAACAATCATATTTTTCACATTCTCACCAAGAACGCTCAACACATTAGCCGAAGCTGTACGAGTTGCGATATCTGCTTTGTGAGCAATTTGTGAGTAGTCTATTTCGGGAAGTTTTCCTGCGATAAAATCAGCAAGTTGTTTTGCTTGTTCGGGATTAGCATCCGCCCATGCCTGTTCTTGTGCACGACGTTCTTTTACGATTTCACGCAATTGAGCTTCTCGTTGTGCATAAAGTTCTTTTACATCGTCCCAAATTACCCAAAGATTTTCAGGGTCGCCACCAAGGTTTTCCACTGTTTTTGGGAAATCAGCACCTGATTTGCTCAATGGTTGACCGTGTGTACTGCATTGACCTTCAAAGTTTGAACCGTCGGCAGTAACGCAACCTTTACCCATAATAGTGTTACCAATAATAAGCGTTGGCTTTTCAGTTTCTGCAATAGCTTTATCAAGAGCAGCAGCAATCTCAACAGGGTTGCAGCCGTCAATTTCAATTACATTCCAGTGCCAAGCACGATATTTTGCTGCATAATCTTCGGCAGTTACCGCATCAACATCGGTTGAAAGTTGCACTTTATTGCTATCGAAGAACATGATAAGATTGCTCAATCCGAGATAGCCTGCCACACGACCTGCACCTTGCGAAATTTCTTCTTGAATACCTCCGTCCGAGATAAAAGCGTATGTTTTGTGGCTCAGCCATTCCCCAAAACGAGCAACAAGGAAACGTTCAGCGATAGCTGCACCTACTGCCATTGTATGGCCTTGCCCAAGAGGACCTGAAGTATTTTCAACACCACGTTCAGGACACACTTCGGGGTGCCCGGGAGTAACGCTTCCCCATTGACGGAATTGTTGTAATTCTTCAATTGTATATTTCCCTGTAAGAGCCAACACACTATAAAGCATTGGCGACATGTGTCCGGGATCCAAGAAGAAACGGTCGCGAGCAATCCATGTTGGATTATCGGGGTCGGTTACTAAATATTTTGAATAAAGAACATTGACAAAGTCAGCACCACCCATAGAGCCTCCGGGGTGTCCTGATTTAGCTTTTTCTACCATTGATGCGGCTAAAATGCGAATATTATCGGCCGCTTTGTTCAATATCTTTGTATCCATTTTTTATATATAATATATGATGAGTTAATATTTTTTATTATTAATGTACGAAAATACAACAAAACTATCATTTAGGCAAATTTCACAATACAAATCTCAAAAAATGTAGATAAAAACTTCCCACGATGATTATATGGTCAACAAAAAATGCAGAATGGCAAAAAATCAGCCATTCTGCATCATTATATTCTCAACCTAAATATAAGTTCATGCACATTTTACATTAGAAACTGCATCAAATCATTCTTTTGCCATTTTAGGTTTTGACCCCACAAGTGCATAGAACAACAAGTAAGCCAATCCCACAACAATTACCCAATAACTCGCTTGATAACCAACTCCTCCTTGCATATCTACGATGGCATTTTGCAATAATGGAAGAATCCCACCACCACACACGAGTGCCATAAAGATTCCCGATGCACGTTCGGTATATTTTCCAAGCCCTTCAACTGCAAGGTTGAAAATTCCTCCCCACATCACCGAGGTACACAGCCCCACAAGCACAAGTAACATTGCATTAATTGGCACATTAACAAAGCCAAACAATCCCTCGGCACTATTCTTAAACACAGGCATTGACACAAACGTTTCTGTTGATGCAAAAATAGCACCCGATACCAATGCGATTCCAACCAACGACACAGTTGTCAACATCGTTCTTGCCGATACTTTTGCCCCTACAGCAGCTCCTATCAAACGGCCTATCAACATCAAGAACCAATATGTTGCAGCTACCGATGCAGCTATTGCTTCAGCTCCTTCTGTTACGTTTAGCACATTTAAGGTGTCGTTTTGCAACCATTTTTGCAAAACGTTAGGAATGCCCACTTCAACACCCACATACACGAAAATCCCGATTGCTCCAAGCACGAAATGACGAAACGACATCGGTCCGATTTTCGATTTTTCTGTTGTTTGCACCGGCTCATTATTCGTTTCGGGAATTGACGACAACAATATTACCACAAAAGCAAATGCAAAAATTCCAAGTGCAGCATACATCAATGGGAACACATCACTAATTTGAGCTTTTGCGATTGAGGGAATCAAAATACCGGTCATTATAATTACCGCAGTACCTGCCAATGAATTGCAAGAGCCACCCAACTGAATGAGCTGGTTACCTTTTTTACCTCCACCGCCGAGATTATTGAGCATAGGGTTCACAACTGTATTTAGCATACACATTGAAAAGCCGGCAACAAACGCACCAAGCAGATACACGCTAAAACTTTCAGCCACACCCGAAAGTGTTTGAATACCTACACCTACAAAACCTACTGCAATAGCCAACAATGCAGTTTTCTTATACCCTAACTTTTGCAATAATGCTCCGGCAGGAATACCCATCACTGCGTATGCAATAAAATTAGCAAACACACCAAGTGTTCCTTGCCAGTTTGGTATTGAGAATTGATTTTTCAATATATCACCCATTGGCGATGCCAAATTAGTAACAAATGAAATCATTCCAAACAAGAAAAACATGGCTATTATTGCCACAACATTACCTTTTTTCTTTCCCATAACTTATCTATTTTTCATGTTATTATTTTCAATACTGACGATTCCCGAAGATTGTAGAGCCGATGCGAACCATCGTACTACCGGCTTTTATAGCGAGAGCATAGTCATCACTCATTCCCATGCTTATTTGCGAAAACACTTCATTATTTTGCATTAACAAACGAGCCCTTTGATATGTTTGATGTATTGCATTAAAATCAGCGACAATGCGAGCTTCATCATCGGTATTTGTTGCCATTCCCATCACACCTATCACTCTCACATTGGAAAGTTCATTGAGGGCTCCCGACTCGACTAATTTCACTAATTCTTCGGGAGAAAAACCAAATTTAGTTTCTTCTTGAGCTACATACACTTGCAACAACAAATCTACTACCTTATCTATACGAGCCGCCTCGGCATTGATTAATCTTAGCAATCGCTCCGAATCTACACTCTGAATCAACGACACGTATGGCATTATCATACGCACCTTGTTGGTTTGCAAATGGCCAATAAAATGCCATTGTATGTCTGCTGGCAATGAAGATGCTTTAGTCTTTAGCTCTGTGGCACGGCTTTCACCAAACACCCTTTGCCCCACCTCGTAGGCCTCCATAATAGCCTCATTTGGGTGAAATTTCGACACAGCAACCAACTCCACCCCTTGTGGAATCGTTGCACGCACCTTCAATATATTATCACCGATATTCATTATTAAATAGTAGCTATAGTAATTATAGTAACTATTAATGATATTTATTACTCAGCAGCCGGAGTTGTTGCTGCCAATTTCACTTTATAAACATCCATGATTGATGTTTCGTTAATAGAAACGATGTCAAAATCGGCCATAGTGCCTTTCATTCCCTCCATAAAGTTGTCGTATGCTCCTTTGAAGTCATTTCCTGCAACAAGAATTTGCGAAACCGATTTCTTCTCGGCTGCCGTTTTTTCATCAATGGTTATAAAAGCCACTTTTACAAGATACCATTTATCGGCACTATCGTCCCAAAAGATTTCTGAGATTTTAGTTTTCTTTACCGCGGTGATATTCAATTCGCCCGACACAAACGGAGTTAATTCATCAATAATACGTGATTCTGCTTCAGTAAATGAAAGAGCATCAACCATATATGGCTCTGTAACCTTTTTCAACGAGCCATTTTCCATCATTTTATCAAATTGAGCTTTACACTCAAACCAACTTGCCATAATACTTATTTTTATAGATTAAACATTTTTACAAAGATAATCAAAAAAGATGAAAAAGGAAAGATGAGAGTTGAAAGATAAAACAACCTTTAACACCCCCAACATCATTAAGAACTTATGTCATAACAATATCAAATCAATTAAGATAACAATTTTTTATTATTGGTGTCCGATAAAAGTTTTCAATAACAAATGCAACCCCAAAGGGGTTGATTAGTATATAGCCGGGTTTAGCCACACAGTGGATAAGCCCGGTAATGTATTAGAGAGGTTTAGTTTCTGAAGGAAACATTAATTG